>Ga0080064_1000546_pt1 | contig 97235 bp, 93 predicted proteins | sample Subgrocontami54m_FD_69260 | JGI IMG/M metagenome (GOLD analysis project Ga0080064, IMG submission 69260) | Subsurface groundwater microbial communities from S. Glens Falls, New York, USA - GMW46 contaminated, 5.4 m (SPADES assembly) (version 2) ...
AGTGGTTAAAATAAGGCCTAACGCGCAAAGTTATCAAGGCCATGATTCCAGAGCCGACCTACTCGGCGGCGTTCCACTTGGAGGTAGACACGGAAACCACGGCGCTCCACAGAAGAGAGAACGGCGGGCAAGTCGTGCTTCGGGTTTCAGTTTCAAGGATGATCGGATCATTAAAGGGATGTAACGTTTTATGCGCGTCAAGCTGACCGTTCAAAAATTCAATCCCGAGCTCGATTCAAAACCGTACGACCGCGATTACTTCGTCGAGGCGGGCCGGGAGATGACCGTCCTGACCGCCCTTTTAAAGATCAAAGCGGAGATCGACGGCACACTGACCTTCCGCGCCTCCTGCAGGGCCGCCATCTGCGGCTCCTGCCTGATGCAGATCAACGGCAGCCAGAAGCTCGCCTGCAAGGTCTCCATCCGCGAAGAGATGGAGCATCATGGAAAAATCACCATCGGCCCGATGGCGAACATGCCGGTGATCAAAGACATGGTGGTCCGGATGGATCCCTTCTGGGAGAAAATCAGGGCGGTGACCCCCTATGTGCTTTCCAGCGGGGAGAAGGCGGTCCCGACAGCGGCGCTTAAGGACCTCCATGAAACGCTGCAGAATGCGGACGGCTGCATCATGTGCGGCGCCTGCCTTTCCGCCTGCGCCAGCTATGGAGTCTCCCACGGATTTCTGGGGCCGGCCGCCCTGGCGAAGGCGTATCGTTTCCAGGCCGATCCAAGGGACGAGCAGCATGTCGCTCGCCTGGAGGGGCTTCAAAAACCGGACGGTATCTGGGATTGCGTCCGGTGCAACTTTTGTGTTCAGGTCTGTCCGAAAGATGTGAAGCCGATGGAGCAGATCATCCGCCTTCGGCGGCTCTCGATCGGTGCCGGCTTTGACAATTCGGTTGAAGCAAGGCATATCACCGAGTTTGTGAAAGTGGTCGGCCACGAGGGCCGGCTCAACGAAACACTTCTGCCGATCCGGATGACCTGGGGCCATCTGAAAAAGATGCTCCGGATTATTCCTCTCGGCATCAAAATGTTTTTCCATGGAAAGACGCCGTTTCCATTCAAAAAGGTTCCGGGAGGCGATGAAGTTCGGGCCATTTTTAAATCCAGGGGGAAAGCCGAATGAAGTATGCCTACTATCCAGGTTGTGCGGCCAAAGGAGCGGCTCCGGAACTCCATCAGTCGGTGGTCAAGGTGGTTGGCCGGTTGGGAATCGAAATCGTCGAGCTGACCGCGTTCAACTGCTGCGGCGCCGGGGTGATCAGCGAAGCTGATCCTGATCTTGCCTACATGCTCAATGCCCGGACCCTCGCCACCGCCGAAAAGCTCCAGCTGAACGTGATGACAGTCTGCGGAACCTGCCAGGGGGTGTTGGGAGGGGCGAATAAGGTTCTCCAGAAAGATGAAGCGCTCAGAGCGCGGATCAACAAAGCGTTAAAGGAGACGACCGGGCTGGAATACCACGGAACGGTGGAGGTGAAACACCTCCAGTGGATCCTGGTGAAAGATTTCGGCGTCGATGAGTTGGAGAAATTTATCACCCGGCCGCTTACTGAATTGTCGATTGCCCCTTTTTACGGCTGTTATATTCTGCGCCCTTCCGATGCGACCGGGTTTGATGATTGGGAAAATCCGGTCTCGCTTGAAAAACTGATCCGCGCGGTCGGCGCCCAGCCGGTTGCATATGATGGAAGGACCCAATGCTGCGGATTTCCCGTCTTGCTGGAGAAAGAGCAGATTGCGCTGGGCATGGTCGGAAAACATGTCGGCGAGGCGAAGAAAAAAGGGGGGGATGCGATGGTGACCCCCTGCCCTCTCTGCCATATGAGCCTCGACATTTACCAGGAGCGCGCGGGGAAAAAACTGCAGAAAGAGGAAGGGACCGACCAAAAACTCGACATGCCGATTTTGCATCTTCCCCAGCTTCTCGGCCTGGCGATGGGATTCACTCCGGACGAATTGGGAATGAAGCGGCATCTGGTCCCGACCGCTCCCCTGATCGCAAAGATTGAGTAACGGCGCGGCGGCGCGCATTGAAGCGGAGAGCTCCATGTCCAAAATTCAGGTCCCCGATTGGATTCCTATTTTTCCTCTTCCGAATGTCGTCTTCTTTCCAAAAACCTATCTGCCGCTTCACATTTTCGAGCCCCGTTACTGCCAGATGATCGACGAGGCCCTTGCCGCCGATCGGATGATCGGGATGGTGCTGTTAAAGGAGGGGTGGGAGGAGGAGTATGATCGAGATCCGGACATCTATGAAATCGGTTCACTCGGGAGAATCGTCCGGTCGCAGCGGTTGGATGACGGAAAGTACGACATCATCCTTTATGGACTTAAGCGGTTTTCGGTCCGGGATCAGAAGTTTGAAAAGCCCTACCGGCAAGGGAAGGTCGAGATCCTGACCGAGCCGGCCGCGCAGCCCCTTCCCTCGCTCTTAAAGCAGAATCTGGTTGAACTGTTGACGCAGTTTTATCACAAATTGGACGGGGGGGAAGAGATGCAGTCGATTTTAGAGCTCGGGCTGGAAGACGATGCCTTGATCTCCACCCTGGCGGTGGGATTCCCTTTTACCGTCGTGGAAAAACAGTTTTTGCTTGAGGCGGAAACGCTCTACCGTCGGGGACGAAGATTGGCCGATCTCATTCAATTGCGCCTTCATGCCATCCCGGGAGGAAAAGAAAACGATGTCGAATCTTAGTCCGAGGGATGAAGCCCCCCCTTTTGTTCTCCCCGCTTCCGAGGGAGGAGAGGTCGATCTCAAATCATTCCGGGGAGAAAAAAATGTGATCCTTTATTTTTATCCCAAAGACAACACCCCCGGTTGCACCAAAGAGGCCTGCGGGTTTCGTGATGCCTTTTCGGAAATTAAAAAAGCGAACGGCGTGGTCCTCGGGGTTAGCCTCGATTCGATCGATTCTCACCGACGTTTTATTCAAAAACACACCCTTCCGTTCACCCTTTTGAGCGATGCCGGTGCGGCGGTCTCGAAGGCGTACGGCGTTTATAAATTAAAAAAAATGTATGGGCGTGAATTCTGGGGAATCGAGCGGTCAACCTTTTTAATCGGCCTGAACGGCCGGATGATCCAGGCGTTTTCAAAGGTAAAAGTCGATGCGCATGTCGACGAACTGCTCGTTGCGCTTAAGAATGCCCAGGCCGGAAGAAAGAGTGAAAAAGCAAAAGGCCGGAGTGGATCAGCTTAAAAAAACGGGGAAAAAATATTTGACATGAAATTAACGGGCATGTTATAGTCAAACCCAATATTAAAACAGGAGGAGGTAGTCCTAAAATGTCACTTTTGATTACGAATGAGTGTATCGCGTGCGCAGCATGTCTGCCGGAATGTCCCAACGAGGCGATCTTCGAGAACCGGAGCGATTGCGAGTCGAAAGGGTATAAACTCACCGGGGAAGAGGGAGGGGGGCAGTTGGCGCATGCCCCATCCGACAACATTTACGTGATCACGTATGAGCGATGCACTGAGTGCGTAGGACACTTCGACGAGCCGCAATGTGCGGCGGTCTGCCCGGTCTCCGATTGCTGCATTTCCGATCCGATTTATCCGGAGACGGTTGAGGTTCTTCTGGCAAAGGCGATCAGTCTGAATCCCGACAAGCAGATTGATCCTGCCAAGGTCTGGAGCGGGGTTCGCAGCTAAGCATCAGTGATCCAGTTTCTAAAAAGCAGGAAGGCGGCCGCCTTCCTGCTTTTTTATGCTTAGATTCTGTTCTTAAAACAGATGACCAAATCCCTGACCGAAATAACCCCGACGATCTTTCCCCTGTCTGTGATCGCCAGATGCCGCACCCCTTTACTCGCCATCAGATCGTTGGCTTCCTTGGCGGTTTTGTCGATATCGATCATGATGATCGGTTTGCTCATCATCGACTCTACGGGGGTGGTGTCGGGGTTGAGACCTTCCGCAATCGCTTTTCGGACAAAATCGGTCTCGCTGATAATTCCGATCCGCTCCTCTCCTTCCCCGATGATCAATGAGCCGATTTTTTTGTCGCGCATCCGCCGGGCTGCTTCCCGTAATGTGGCCTTTGGGGAGATCTGCTGGATATCTCGGTTCATCAATAGGGCCAAGGGTGTCATCGTTGTAGTCTCCTCTTTAAAGGGACGACGCTGGCAGTGGTGAAGGCTGCGTCGTCTCATGCTTATGAACTGTTTACCGGTTATTAAGTTTGGCCTTAAAAAAGCGGATCTCTTTGCCTCAACCGAAATACGATCCGGTCAACTCGGGGAGCATTTCAGAGGCTCTGCCGATCAGAGAAGCATCTGCAACCGTTTCCAGCGCGGGGACGGTGTTAATCTCAATGACAAAAGCGCCGCTCGTTTTTGCGATCGAAGCGAAGGAGGCGGCCGGTTGAACCGCCGCGGAGGTTCCGATCACCAGCATGACCTCTCCTTCCCGGCTGGCGTTGATGCTTCTTTCCAGGTTGGCCGGATCAATCGCCTCCCCAAACCAGACCACATCGGGCCGAAGCAGGGCAGAACAGAAAGGACATTTTGGCAGGAGCGGAAGGTGAAGCGAGCGGTTTTCAGCGACACGGCTGCAGCCGGTGCATCGCAGTCTCCAAAGATTCCCGTGAAGCTCAATCAGATTCCGGCTTCCCGCAACGGTATGGAGGCCGTCCACATTTTGTGTGATGAGGGTCAACGGGATCTTTTTTGCAATTTCAACCAGTGAGGTATGCGCCGGGTTCGGATGTTTTGTCGAGATCATTCCGCGCCGCCAATGATACCATTCCCACACGGCCTCGGGATCGGCGTCGAATGCTTCAGGGGTTGCCAATTCTTCCGCTTTGAATCGCTTCCAGAGCCCTCCTTCCCCCCGGAAGGTCGGGACGCCGCTGTCGGCGGAAATACCTGCACCGGTCAGGACGGTGATGGAACGGGCTGAAACAAGTTTTTTTTGTAGCGACGCGATTTGATTTAAAGGCACGGAAAGACCCTTTGGCTCGTGGGCTCAGTATACTGAACAGAGAAAAAGAAAACAAGAAAATGAATGGACGGAAAAAGCAGGCGAAATTTTCTTCTGCCGCGATTCTGCGGGCCGGTTCCTCTTCGTGTAAACCGGGTTCCGTTCCGACACCCCCTATCTTTTTGTTGACGTAAGCAGAAATCTACAGTATCTTCCCTTATAAAGCGGAACAGGATAAACTGAGAAATCGGATCACCTAACTTGAGACGCTCTCTAAAAACCAGGTCGTTGGTATCAGTGCGAGTGAGGTTTTAAGGGATGCAGTTATCTGCGACTGAAAATTTAATCGAGGCGTTGATCCAGCTTTTGCAGGAAGAGGATGAGCGTCTGGAGATCGTTCGGCAAAAGCTGATTGAGATCGGCGCGCCCGCCCGCCCGTTGCTTCAGCGGTCGGCGGAACAGGGCGCCCCTCTGATCTCGGAGCGGGCCGGTCAGGTTCTGGAATCGATACGGCTCGAAGAGATGGATAAAGAATGGCAGGTCTATGTCCGAAAGGAGCCCTGTCCCCTGGAAGAGGGGGTTTTTCTTCTTGCTCGCTTTGAAGATCCTCATCTCAATATTGAGCGCTATCGTCGGAGGCTCGACCAGATGGCGGAGATGCTCCGGGAACGGCTGGAACCGCATCATACTCCGGAAGAAACAATCGGGATTCTCAATGAATATCTTTTTCGTGAGTTGAATTTTTCTGGAAACAAGCTTCAGTACTATCTTGTGGAAAACAGCTACATTCACACCCTGTTGGACCTGAAAAAGGGGATTCCGATCAGTTTATCCATTTTGATACTGCTTCTGGCGGAGCGGCTCCGCCTGCCGATGTACGGCGTGGGAATGCCCGGACATTTCTTGGTGAAGTGGGTGGAAGGGAGCCGTGAAATTTACATCGATCCGTTTAATCAGGGCCAGATACTGGGACGGGATGAGATTGCCGCCTACCTTTCGGAGGGGGGGATGGCCTGGAAGAAAGAATACCTGGAATCGGTCTCTTCACGGCAGATGATCGCCAGAATGATTCGAAATCTCAGTCACATTTATAAACAAGAAGCAGACATGGAAAAAGGGGCCTGGCTGGAACGATTTTACGAATGGGTTCGGCTCTCATTCTAGTCGGAAAGCCGGCGGCTTCTTTCCATGTCTACTCTTCGGGAAGGTCTTCTTCGAGAGAGAGATTCCAGTAAAGATAGTCCCGCCACGTTTCCGGTGTCTTTTTGAAACCGATTGTAATCGTCAGCGAGGGGCTCCATCTCGGTTTCTCCGGCTTTTTGATCAATCGCATATTCGCTTCTTCGGGTGTCCGGCCGCTCTTCCGATTATTACATCGGATGCAAGCGGTGACGATGTTCGTCCAGGTCTTTTTACCCCCTTTGGCGATCGGGATCACATGATCGAAAGTCAACTCGTCCGCCCTGAAGTGAGTGCCGCAGTACTGGCAGCTGTGCTTATCCCGGGCAAAGATATTATTTCTGGAGAACTTAACGACCCGCTGGTTTTTCTTGATCTTGACCAACGCAAGCAGGCGGAGAACGGAAGGGAGTCGAAAAGAGATGGAAACGCTCCGGATCTGACGGTCGTAAACCTCCAGCACCTCTACCTTCCCCTGGCACAACAGAAGAATCGCTTTTTTCCAGGGGATGACCCGTAAGGGCTCGTACGTTGCGTTTAGAAGGAGTGTCATTTCCATAGCGCCTACTTTAAGTTATATCCTATTTAGGTCTTGTTTTGTATATGCCGGTTCGTGTTCTAAAGAAGCCGCACCGGGTCATTATAATCAAAATTGAGAAGGCATTCGGTAATGAGGGATGTTAAGATGCGCACAAGAGGGATGTTCGGAAGAAGGCGATCATCAAGCGAAGTATTGGTGCCGAAGGGGGGATTTGAACCCCCACGGGTCGCCCCACACGCCCCTCAAACGTGCGTGTCTACCATTCCACCACTTCGGCAAATTGGCAGTATTATAATGTTTCCAACAGAGCCTGTCAAGCAATCGGCGGTTGTTTTTCTAACCTATTCATTGCAGGATTGGAGTCATGAAGCTCTCAGCCGTTGAATACGTGAAAGGGACTCCCCGGGGGGAAGACGGTCCCCGAGACGGTCTTCCGGAAATTGCCGTGATTGGAAGGTCGAACGTAGGAAAGTCCTCTCTGATCAACTTCCTTCTCGGAAGGAAAGTGGCTTATGTTTCCAGGACGCCCGGCAAAACCCAGCTGATTCATTTCTATAAAATCAATAACGCTTTTTACCTGGTTGACCTGCCGGGATACGGCTATGCGCGCGCGCCGAAAGAAACGCGCGCACAATGGGGGCCGATGATCGAATCCTATTTCTTGAAAAGGTCGGCGCTCTGCGCGCTCATCTTTTTGATCGATATCCGCCATCCCTCGATGGCGCCCGACCTTCAGATGAAGGAATGGATCGATCATTATCAGGTAACGCCTCTTTTTGTTGCGACCAAGGGGGATAAGATTCCCCGGGGAAAGCGGAAGGAACACGAGGAGAGCGTCAAGAAAAATTTTGGAATTTCCAAGCTGATCGTGACATCGGCAGAAAAAAAAGAGGGGAAAGAGGCGCTCTGGAAGGGGATCGAAGAAGTGTTATCGGAAAAGCCGCGCCGTACGGAGCGACCTCGTCCGCCCAGCCAGGAGACGTCAATATAAGCCGCGCATTATTTTACTTCGACGAAAGAGCGACTCCAGAGCTCGTCGAGCCACTTTTTCCGAATTCCCTCCCGTTTCTCCCCCAGAAGCTGTTCTTCGATCTCTTTTTTAACCTTCTCGAAAGGCTGACGGTCCGATTCTTTTACCTCCTCGATCTTAAAGAGGTGAAACCCAATCCGGCTCTTCACTACCGGGGTAATGGCCCCTTCAGGGAGGCCGAATACGGCCCGATCGATCTCGGGGGTCAGCTCTCCTTTTTGGAAGTAACCTAAATCGCCCTCCAGCCGTTTTTCAGGACCGTCACTGTATTCCTGCACCAGCCGATTAAAATCTTCTCCCGATCTGGCTTCGGATAAGACCTTCTCCGCTTTCTGGCGCAGCCGGTCTTCCGCCTCTTCGGAGGCTCCCTCCGGAAGACGAAGCAGGACCTGTTTGAGACGGATTTTCCCGGGCAGTTTGAATTTTTCAGGATGCGCTTCGTAGTAGGCCTGAATCTCCTCGGAGGTCAGGACGATATGGGCGTCGACTTCCCGGTTCATCAGTTTTAACAGCATGAGCTGATTTTCTAAATCTTTCGTATATTGTTCCCAGGATAGATTTTCCTGGGTGACCGCCTGTTTTAAAGCCTCCCGGTTCGGGAAATGATTGCGCTCTTCGATGTCGCGGAGGGCCAGTTCCATCTCGGCGTCGGTCAGCCGGATTCCTTTTTTCTTTGCCTCCTGCAGGACCAATCGCTTTTCGATCAACTGGGTCAAAAGATCCCGCTGAAGGCTGAACTCGGCGTCTCCCTCCCTCGAAGCGCCCCGCTCTTTTTTTAGCGCCTGTTCGGCCTGATCGAGTTCGCTTTGGGTAATGATTTCCCGGTTGGCAACAGCCACCACCCGATCAACCAGCACCCCTTCGGCTGTGGCGGGAGGCAAAAAATAAAAGAAAATTCCAGCCGAGAAAAACAAATTAAGAAAATTTATCAAGCAGCTCTTCATTAATTTTTATCTCCGTCGTGCGACGCACTTTTTCGATCCATTGGGTGAAGAGGACCTCTCTCTTTTCCTCTAAAAGGGTCTGATGAATTTTTTCTCTGACCTCTTCGAAAGGGAGGATTCGGGCCGGAAGCCGGTCTTCGATCTTGACGAGATGAAAACCAAAAGGCGTTTGAATGACAGGGCTGACCGATCCGATTTCGGCCTGGAGCAAGGGGTCGAACTCCACCGGAATTTCCGAGCGGGTCAGGTATCCCAGATCTCCTCCGTCCCCGAGTTGGGGGAACTGTGAATGCAGCCGGGCGGTTTGAGAAAAGTCGGCTCCTTCCGAAAGGGTCTGCCGGAGCGCTTCCGCCTCGCTTTCGGTTTTAACGACGATCTGGCGCAGCTTGATCTGCTCATCCTCCCGCCACTCTTCGTGATGACGCTCGTAGTATTGGCGCATCTCCTCTTCCGAAATGGAGATTTGGTCTCCGGCCAGTTGATTTAATAATCGTTCGATTAAAAGGTTTTCGCGCGTCGCTTTTTCCCAGACTTCTTTCGTCAGTTTCCGTTCCGCCAGAAACTCCAAAAAAGCGGCCTCCTCCCTTCCATCCCGAATCTCTTCGAACTTTTGCTGGACCTCTCGTTCCGTCAGCTCGATCTTGAGGCGGCGGGCCTCCTGGAGCAACATCTTTCTTTCGATGAGCTGATCGAGAAGCCGTCTTTTCAACTCCCCTTTTTCCCCCGCCGAGGCGGTCATTTCTTTCCCTCCCTTGCCTTCATTTTGAGGGACCAGGGCGCTCAACTCCTGAAGGGTTACCGCCTCGTCGTTGACCAGGGCGACCGTGGCCTGAAGCGGTGTCGATTTTTGCTGCCGGCAGCCGGACGTGAGGAGAAGGAGCAGGAACCAGAAAGGGGCCGATATCAAAATCCGAATGCCCGGGTGTCTCATGCTTTCCCTTTTGTGAGTGTTTCGAGGCAATGCGCCGTTTCCAGGAAGAGATCTTCCCATGACCCGCCGCGAAGTTTGATCTCGAAAGAAAAGGAAGAGATAAAGCGGAGCCGTCCTTTGAATTGATTGAGCAGGCGGAGAAGGTCATTTTCCGAAATACTGGCCGACTCATCGAGAACAAAGGAGACGGTCCGGTCCTTCTCTTCTATTTTCAAAATTCCGGCTTTTTTCGCCATTTTCTTCAGCTGAATCACCTGCAGCAAATATCCGACCGCTTCGGGAGGAGAGCCGTAGCGGTCTTCCAATTCAAGCCGGATTGATTCGATCTCCGGAAGATCTTCACAACTGGAGAGGCGCTTGTAAATCGCCAGTCGTTGATAGGCATCCGGAATATAATGATCGGGAATATACGCGGAGATCTGAAAGTGCAGCGTCGGCTCGATTTCCTTTTTTACCTCAACGCCCTTCAGCTCTCCGACCAGCTCGTCGATCATCTTCAAATAAAGCTCGAAGCCGATCGCGGCGATCTGTCCCGATTGCTCCTGTCCCAGCAGGTTCCCTGCGCCCCGGATTTCCAGATCGCGCGCGGCGATTCGAAAGCCGGAGCCGAGCTCCGTAAATTCCTGAATCGCCTGAAGCCGCTGACGGGACTCTTCCGTGAGAATCCGTCCCTCCCGGACCAGGAGATAGGCGTAGGCCTGTTCGTCGGAGCGCCCGACCCGGCCCCGAAGCTGATAGAGCTCCGCGAGACCAAACCGGTCGGCGTCGTTGATGATGATCGTATTGGCCGACGGAATATCAATTCCCGATTCGATAATCGTGGTGGTCAGAAGGACATTATATTCTTTCGAAAGAAATTTGACCATGACCTCCTCGAGCATGTGTTCCTGCATCTGTCCATGCGCCACCCCGATTTTGGCTTCCGGGACCAGTTCGGAGAGAAACCGGCCGATCTGTTCGATGTTGTGAACCCGGTTGTGGACGAAAAAAACCTGCCCTCCCCGGACCAGTTCCCGGAAGATCGCCTCGCGGATGAGGGTCGGATCGAAGGGGGCCAGGATCGTCCGGACCGAGAGCCGGTCGGCCGGGGGGGTTTCGATCACGGAGAGGTCCCGCACCTGGGCCAGCGCCATCTGTAGCGTTCTCGGGATCGGCGTTGCCGTGAGGGTCAGGACATCGACCTCTTTTCGAATCTGCTTAAGACGCTCTTTGTGCCGGACGCCGAAGCGATGCTCTTCATCGACGACGACCAGACCGAGGTCTCTGAATTGGACATCCTTCTGAAGCAGCCGATGGGTGCCGATGAGGATATCGACCCCCCCCCTTGCCAGCGCCGCGATCACCTCTTTCTGCTCGCTGCGGGAGCGGAATCGGCTGAGGACCTCCACCTTGACCGGAAAGGGGGCGAACCGTTTTGAAAAAGTTTGAAAGTGCTGTCCGGCCAGAAGGGTGGTCGGGACCAGGATGGCGACCTGTTTGTTATCCATCACGGCCTGGAACGCGGCCCGCATGGCGACTTCGGTCTTGCCGTAACCGACGTCTCCGCAGACCAGCCGGTCCATCGGTTTGGCCTTTTCCATGTCAGCCAGAACTTCTTCGATGGCGCGCAGTTGGTCGGGGGTCTCTTCGTACGCAAAAGCGGCCGCAAACTCTTCCGCCAGCGCCGGAGGGGTGGAAAATCGGTGGCCCTCCGCGATGGCGCGTTGAGCATAGAGCTCCAGAAGCTCCTGCGTCATTTGCTTCATCTCTTTGCGTACCCGTTCTTTGGTTTTGGCCCACTGAGTGCCTCCCAGCCGGTCGACCCTGGGGGGGTGTCCCTCCAGGCCGACATAGCGCTGCACCAGGTCGAGGGAGTCGAGCGGAACGTAGACCTTGTCTTTGCCTGCATATTCGAGCACCAGAAAATCGGCGTCATATCCCGGACCCCGCTCCTGCTGGCGGATCGAAAGCCGCTTCAAGCCGACGTATCGGCCGATCCCATGGTGTAGATGGACGACATAGTCCGACGGCTTCAAATCTTCGAAGGAGGAGAGAAATCCGGCCCGCTTGTCTCTCCGGTCGGCTGCGCCGGCATGGCTCTTCCTTCTCCGCGGAGCGGCTCCCCCTCCGAGGAGCGCCTCTTCGGTTAAGAAGGCGGCTTTCATCTGGGGAAGAGAAAATCCTTCCGAGATCGATCCGACCGCCAGAAAGATCGGCGCCGGAAAAGAGAGCGGCCGCCCTTTTTCATCGTCCCACATCGCCCAGGGGAGTTCATGATCGGAGAAAAGGCGTTTAAAACGGACGAGTTGATTTTGATTCTTGACTGACACCATCACGAAATGGTCTCGCCTGAGGACATCCAGTGTGGCACTGACCTCGGAAAAAGTCTGACCCGGCCGGCCGAGCCCCAGCGACGGCAGCGAACGGGTGTCGAATGTAAACCGTTTGGCGCCCCGTTCCTGGCGGAGGGAGAGGCTCTCCAGATCGATCGTGGTGCGACCCGTTCCGGCGTCTGCAAGGTGGGCGAGCGGCAGATAGAGATCATCCACCTTCGGATATTTTGGGTTCCGGCGGTGCGCAAAGAGCGATCCCTCTTCCACCTCCTCACGGAAGCGGTTTCCTTTTTGGACCACCTCATCCGGTTCGTCCAAAATGAGAAGAGACTCCGGGGGAAGGTAATCGGAGAAGGGGAGCCTGTAAAAATTGGGATCAAAAATGTTTTCCCGGCCCAAAATAATTTCGACGCGGTCAATCGGCTCAATCGACTTCTGTGATTCGGGGTCGAACGTTCGAATCGACTCAATGGTGTCTCCGAAAAATTCGATTCGAACGGGGAGAGAAGCGGTCGGAGAATAAAGATCGACAATGCCGCCGCGGAAGGCGAGCTCTCCCGGCTGGGTGACACTCCCGGTGACCTCATATCCCCCCTGGTAAAGCCGTTCGATCAGGGATTCTTTCGGCAGCAGCGCGCCGCTCTGCACGACCTCGGCCTTTTCAAGCAAAAAACTTTTGGAAACCACCTTCTGTAAAAAGGCCTCCACCGATGTCACGACCGATGCCGGATTTCCCTGGGCCAGCTGGTAAAGGGTAGCGAGGCGTTGGGCAATCCAGTCGGGGCGGGGGGCCGAAGGTTCATAAGGGAGAATGTCCCAAGGCGGGAAGAAGAGCAGCTTTGGTTTCGATGGAATGGGGAGGGTATCCATCTCAAAGAAAAATTGAAGTTCCCGATAGATTCGATCGGCTTGGGCGTGGGAGGGAGCGATCAGGCAAAAAGATCTTCCCTCCTGCATCAGACGCGATAAAAAAAAGGCCTCCGATGACCCCCAAAGGCCGTTTGTTTTAATCTTCCGCTCCCCTTCCGAAACCGCCTCGAAAACCGGCGCAAAGAGGGGGGAAGAAAGTTGATGGATGATCATTCTAGTCGAACACCAAAGCCAAAAGGGACCTTTCTTCCATTAGCCTGAGCGCCGTTAAAATAGGTAACCATAAGCAAAATTTATCACGGCCATGCTTCCAGGGCCGACCTACCCGGCGGCGTTCAATTAATCTATCGCCCTGGGACCTACTTTAATATAGCACAACTGAGCGATCAGGGGGTCACGACACGGAAACGTCTTAAGATCCGTTCGATGAGATGAGTGGTGGAGGCGCCCGGAACGCTTTTAATTCGAGCAACCTCTCCTCCGCGACGCTCCACCTCTTCACGGCCGACAATATTCTCCAGCGCCCAATCTCCCCCCTTGACCAGAACGTCGGGGCCGAGTGACGCGATGATTTTCTTGGGGGTTTTTCCGCCGAATAAAATCAGATAATCGACGCACCCCAGCGCCGCCAAGACTTCCAATCGCTCTTTCTGAGAGACAATCGGTCGGGTGATTCCCTTCAGCCCCCGTACCGACGCATCGGAGTTGACCGCCACGATCAACGCATCGCCCAGCGCCCGCGCGGCGGCCAGATAGCGAACGTGCCCGACATGCAGCAGATCAAAGCAACCATTGGTCAAGACGATCCGCTTTCCCTGCCGCTGAAGGGTGCGGACCTTCTTTTGGAGGGTCGCCAAATTGTGCAGTTTCTGATTCTTCATCTTAAAATAGGTTCTTAAGCCAAGATTATGGCGTTCATCTTCTTTGCCGGGTCTGCGCTATTCCGGAAGTGTCAGGTTTCCGGATCTCTGCCAGAAGGCCGGCGACCAGGAGAGGAAACATGATTTCGTGATGACCGGTCAGGGAATAGCCTTTGCCGTGTTTTTGTGTGGGCCTCTTCACCACATTCGTAATGGGACGGTAGTGCTGGATAAAGTCCATATTGACGACGGTGAAATTCTGGACGGTCCGTCCGAGGTTTCGGGCGATCGCCAGGGCCTTTAAGAAAATTTCAGGGAGAAGGACGGCGGAGCCGATGTTCAGGTAAACGCCCCCTTCCAAATCGGCCACGACCTCCGTATAGCGCCGAAAATCAAGAAGAGATCCTTCACCGATCGCTGCCCCGTTGGCGGAAGGATGCATATGAATGATATCGGTTCCAATCGCCACATGAACGGTAATGGGAATGCCGAGACGCGCCCCGGCGGCAAGCAAGCTGTACTGCGTGTGAGGAAACTTTCCGGCCAGGATCATTCTTCCGACCGCCTCGCCGATTCCGATTCCTTCGGAAAACCCTTTTGCGATGGCGCCGTTTAAATAGGTCGCCGTCTCTTCCGCCATGCCGAACATGCCGTTTTCCAGCTCTGCCGCCACGTCTTCGGAGGTTTGGCCGATGTAGGCAAGCTCAAAATCGTGGATGATGCCTGCTCCGTTGAGGGCAATCGATGAAACGATGCCGCGCTCCATCAAATCGATAATCAGGGGATTCAGCCCGACTTTAATGACATGCGCCCCGATCGCAAGGGCGATGGTTTTATCGCCGCGGTGCGCTTGTGCCATGGCGGCGATGATTTCCCGAAGGTCCTTGGCGGCCAAGATCTGCGGCAGGGAATTGAAAAAAGGGCCGAGGCCGTTATCCGCCGGCAGAGGCGTGGCGAGGTCTTCTTTCCGGACCTTGCTCTGACGGTTTTGGATAGAATAGGTCTTTAGTTTATTCCAGGGAAGAGGCGGTTTTTTTTTCATTTAAAAGAGTTTGCTCTCATGAAAGAAGATTTCCAAATGGTCCCGGATTTTCTTGGCCATCGCGGGGCTTTTCCCTCCGGTGGAGACCGCAATCGCTATATCCCTTTTGGTGAGAAGGGCGGGCACGATAAACCCTTCGGAAGTCGACTGGTCGGCAACGTTAATGAAAATCTTCTTTTTTTTTGCTTCACGGGCAACCGCCCGATTGACCTCGCTGCTATCGGTTGCAGTAAAAGCCAACACCGCCTGGCCCAGATCGCCGTTCTGGTAGGAGCGGTGGATCTTCTTGATTTTTTCCCGCATCGACCAGCGGGTCAACTGGGGCGTCAAAGAGGGGCTGATGACCGTGACTTCGGCGCCGGCCTTTAAGAGAGTTGTTACTTTTCTCTCCGCGACGGGCCCCCCTCCCACCACGACGACGGGACGTCCTTTTAAATTAAGAAAAATGGGATAATAACGCATCGGAAGCTGTTTTAAGACCCAGAGGGCGTATTCAAACTGGACAACATTTCTTCACTTTCACGAGAATAGGAGGAGCGGGGGTGTTCCTTCAGTAACTTCTGAAAAATCTCATAGGCGTCCTTTTGGCCCCCGGCGTAGTAATAGGAAAGCCCCATATAATAGAGGGCTTTTTCGGCAAGTGGGCCCTGCTCTTCCTGCGCCAGCACTTTTTTGAAACGGGAAATCGCGGCAGGGTAGGCCGAGTTCTTATAATAGAAATGGCCGACGTACAGATGGTGCTCTGCCTGCCTTCGTTGAAGGATCCCGATTTTTTCAAGTGCTTCGCCGATATAAAGACTTTCAGGATATCGGTTGACCACCTCTTGAAAGGCGCCCAGGGCCTTGTCCATCGGCCCGGGATCGCGATCATTGGTATTCATCTGATGATAATAGCTCATTCCGAGACGGTATTGGGCAAAAGCCGCCATGCGATGAAGGGAGTGGAGTTCTAAGAACCGCAGAAATTCCTGCGACGCTTCGGCAAAATCTCCTTTAACAAAATAAGCCTCGCCCCGCTTTAAAAGCGTGAGGGCATCATAAATACTTTCAACGCCCTGGTCGGACGTGTCGGCAATTTTCTCATCGACTCCCAAGAGAGAAAGGAGATCTGACTTCTCGCCTGAAGCGGCACAACCGGCCATCAAAATGGAAATCAGCACCATCCCCTTCCAGTAAGACACCCTATTGCCCGGAAATCCAGATTTCATCAAAAGCCCATTCCTTAAACGAAATAAAGGTATAAATACCAGATATCGAAGCAAATCGCAAGGGATCATGATGTTTTCATTGACAGAGACGACAAGCGGCTTTTATAATCTCCTACCATGCCATCACGTATTATTGGAACTGGTAGCGCGCTACCGAAACGGGTTGTGACAAATTTCGAGCTTTCAAAGCGGCTCGGTGTCAGCGAGCGCCAGATTCAAAAAAGAACCGGGATCCTCACACGTCATTGGATTGAAGAGGGAGAAACGACCTCCACCCTGGCCATTGAAGCGTCGGAGAGAGCCCTCCAAATGGCGAACCTTTCTGCGGACGCGATCGACCTTATTATTGTTTCGACCACCTCTCCCGACATGTTCTTCCCCTCGACCGCCTGTCTGGTGCAAAAAGGTCTTTCCGCCCGGGCGATCCCCGCATTCGATTTGAATGCATCGTGTTCGGGGTTCTTATATGCCCTCTCGGTGGCAGATCAATATTTGAGGACGAAATCGGTTGAGCATGTCTTGGTTGCTTCCGCTGAGGTAAAATCGCCTTTTGTGAACCCGAAGGACCCTTCTACCGCTTTTTTGTTCGGGGATGGCGCGGGAGCGGTGGTGCTTTCTCAAGGAGAAAGAGGAATCCGGTCTATTCGTATTTATGCCGATGGTTCTAAGCACAGACTGATTGATCTCCCTGCCGGGAGTTCACGGCTTCCGACGACAATCTCTTCTCTTCAGGAAGGCTTGAATTATATAAGAATGGATGGGAAAGCACTGTTCCGAATGGCGGTTAAAAAATTGGAAACGGCAGTGCTTTCGCTAAAGAAGGAATCTTCCGAAATTGATCTGTTTGTCTTTCATCAGGCCAACCTGCGAATTTTGGAGGCGGTATTCAAAAAACAAAACATCGCGCCTGAAAAGACCCATATCACGATCTCAAAATATGGGAACACTTCCTCTTCTTCCTTACCGATTGCGCTAGACGAAGTGATTCGAGAGGGAAGGCTAAAACCAGGGAACCAATTGGCCCTTTGTGCTTTCGGCGGGGGGTTAACATGGGGAACGGCATTGCTGGACTGGTGAGTTACTTTTTTGCTTTTGTTTGCAAAGGCGCCGCGCCTAATATTTTCCGAAAACGGTTGCGCCAGTATTCGCGCCGCTCTTTCTTCCATCTTGCCCGCTCATAGAGATCAGTGACTTCGGCCAAGACGGGTTTGGGAGCAGATTTTTTAAGTTGAGCGCCGTAATCTTTCGCGCTAGGGCCTACTTTAAGCGGTCCCTTTTTAGCGGGTGTCTTTTTCTTTTTGGAAACGACCTGCTTTTTGGATAATGGTCCGACCCTTTTCTTTTTTAGCGCCATTCAGACCCCAGTGCCCTAATGGAGACCTTCCTCTCGGATCACTTCTTATCCTTGGGGCAGTCCCACGATCGTCATCTCGACGAGGAGGACCGCAATTACGCAATCAGTAAGTCAAAAAATAGCAGTGCTAGCGGTAGCATACTCGACTGGGATTATTTTGTCAAGATAGGAAATGGGGAAGGGTTTAGAGGTATTTCTACAGTAAATTCAATTACTTTTAATGAATAAAGACAGGTAGCGTTATAGATCCCGCCCAAGACAGTAAGAAAGTTTTTCGGCAAGTTTTACAGCCTGTGCATTGATTGAGAGGGACTGGGTCTGGTCTTGGGACTTCCTCTTCTTTAAGAAAAGATGGAAAAGGTTTTGCGCTTCCCATAAATTCATGTGAATATGCGCCTGGTCTGCGGCATCCAAAAAGCGATTAATCGCATGGATTGATTGGGCTGACTCGGATTCGATGAGTTTTTTCATCTGCTCTTCGACCAATGTGCGCAGGCCCTTTTCAATAGGCTGTAATTCAAGAGAAATTCCCCATTTCGTCGCCTCTTCGGTGATTTTTATCATTCGATTCAACGCTTGAGGCTCTGGAAGGAGAACGATGAGGTTTCTCAACTCATGGTTCAGTACCTGTTCCGCCGTCGCGAGATAGGTTTTGGGGATCTGAGTTTGGGCCGATTGGAGGTAAAGCATCAGTTTTTGATGGTCGAGATAAATCTCCCGCCACATGTTTTCGTAGCGGTTGAAGAGGGTTCGGGTAATGTGAGAGAGAATCTTCCGCCGGCCTTCCATAAAGAGATCCTTGAGGCTGAATCCCTCCCCGCCAAAGTAATGGATCATCGTTTTCACCACATCGGCCTGGAAGCCGTGGTAGAACGTTTCAATCAGTTCCGATTTCATCCGGTCATACTCTTCCGCTCCCAGGATTCCCCCCACCCCGGAGTAAAAATCATGCCCGCCGAAATGGATCACCCCGAAGATCGCTTCTTCCGTGCCGAATGTGATTTTTGAGGTCACACGCACCCTTCCGATCGCCAGGGAGATCATCCCGTCGTCCACCTTTTGGTAATCCTGGATATCGATGCGATAGCTATAGAAGTCTGCGCTCCGGGAGACCCCTTCGAAGAGGGAGGTCAGAGCGAAAACGGCAATCACCCGTTTTGTGTTGAAGAGGGATGTTTTCATGAAATGTTGGTAGATCTGAGCGCCGTTTCCAAAGTCGGCGAGGTTGCTCGGGGCGGTCTTAAGCTTTTCTAAAAAAATCCCCTCGAGCTTTCTTCCCATTCCACCGGTATCGATCTCTTTCGCCAGCTGGATCGCCCGGCCGGCGTACTTGAGCACCTGTGTCGTTTCCAATCCGGAAATTTCATCAAAAAACCAGGCGCAACTCGTGAAAATTAAGAGGGCGTTCCGTTGCATTTCAAGAAGTTTGAGGGCCTCTTCCTTCTCCAGGGTGTTTAACGCCCGGGCCTGGTGCTGAGAAAAGAAGGTCTCGATCCTCTCCCAATCCAACTGGCCTTTTTCCTTTCTTCGGATCAGCTCGATATAGGCATCCCGCGTCTTCCAAGGATCTTTGATCCACTTTTTTCCGTTAGATTCAAAAATAAGATCCAAAGAGTCCTTTAGTTGATCCAACCCTTCCCTCAGTGGCTGGCGCCATGCCTGGCTCCATCCCGGATTTTCCCCTGAGTGGCAGCCGCAATTGGATCGCCATCGTTCAACGCCATGCGCGCAGCTCCAGGAACTCTTCTCGAAAATTTCGACTTCATAGGTAGCGGGGTTTTTTGAGAGGAACTCCCCGTAATTGGTCAACTCGGCGATCTCTTGCCGCTCGATCTGCAAGAGGGTATAGGCCAGCGCCATGTCTCCATGCGGGAAATGATGCCCATACGATTCGCCGTCGGTCGCAATGTGTAAAAGCTGCGGCCAGTTTCGTTCATCGGAGAAGCCTCCCTTCAACCGCTCGACGAATGCTTCGCCGCTTCGGAGGAGCTGATCGAAAGCAATGGTATGGGAGATCGGACCGTCATAAAAAAAGAGGTCGATGCTGAGCCCGTCTTCCAGAAAACAGCGGTAGGGGCGGGTCGGATCGATCTTCGAGCCGCTCATCTCTTCCCATTCTTCCCCTTTCTCACGGTCGGACCCTATTTTTCGGATTCTCCTGGCCTGCGCCGGGGCGAGAATCGTAAGGAGGATTCCCTCTTCGGCGAGCACCTGAAGTGTCTCGCGGTCGACGGCGGTCTCGGCCAGCCACATCCCTTCCGGCTTTCTCTGGAAGCGGGATTCAAAGTCGGCCATTCCCCAGCGGACCTGCGTGACTTTATCCCTCCGTGAGGCGAGCGGCATGATCAGATGATTGTAGGCCTGGGCCAGAGCGTTTCCATGCCCCCCTCTTTCCCGCAAGCTGATTTGATCGGCCTCCAGAATCTGCCGGTAGACCTCCGGTTCCATCCGTTCCATCCACGAAAGGAGGGTGGGGCCAAAATTAAAGCTGATCTTTGCATAATTATTCACAATGTCGAGAATTTTGTTTTCATGATCCACGATCCGGGCGGCGGTGTTCGGCATATAACATTCCGCGGTGACCCGCTCATTCCAGTCGTGATAGGGAGAAGCCGAGTCTTGGACTTCAATTTCCTCAAGCCAGGGGTTCTCCCTCGGAGGCTGATAGAAATGACCATGAATACAAAGGTAGCGCTTCATAAATCCCTTCCTGATAAAGTGAAGTTTAACAAAAGAAGCGGGTCAGTGCTCTGTTTTTTTATCGGATTCGGAGGCAAGGAGGGCAAGATATCCCGCGCCGAGTATCCCGGCATTTTCGCCGCAGAGCGCTTTTTCGATGCGGATTGTTTTGTAGGCTGTTTCCCGATCCATTCCGAAAACGCGTGACGCCACTTCCTTTCGAAGGGGCTCCTGGAAAAGATGGAATGCATTGCTGACGCCGCCTGAAATAATATAATGATTGATATCGAGTAGATTTGCAACATTGGTAATCGCGATTCCGAGGTAAAAAGCCAATTCCGAAAAGACCGCTCGCGCGACCGGATCGTTCCGTTCCGCCCCTTCCGCCAGGCCCTGGGCGGTTTCGAAAAAGGATGGAAAAGGCTCGGCATGTCCTTTTTTAAGCGCGTTCCATTTTTCTTTCGCCATCCGGATCAACGCGGAGGAAGAGGCGTAGACCTCCAGGCATCCCTGCTGGCCGCATCCGCAGGGGGGACCCTCCGGGGAGATCTTCATATGCCCCACCTCTCCCCCCTTCCCCGTTTCCCCATACCAGAGTTTTTGATTGAGCACCAATCCGCCCCCCACGCCGGTCCCCAGCGTAATGAGCAAAAAGTGAGGGACGCGCCGCGCCGCGCCGACCCACATCTCCCCCATCGCGGCCGCGTTGGCATCGTTTTCGATCACCACCGAGACTGCAAGCTCTTTTTGAACCCAGGCTCTAATCGGCACATTTTCCCATCCGGGAAAATTGGGCGACTGGATAATGCGCCCGTTCTTAAAGTCCAGGGCGCCCGGTACGCCGAGGCCGACGCCGGCCAATACGTCGTTCCCGCTGCGTTGTTTCAATCGGTTTACCAGCGTAACGATGTTCTGAATCACCCGATCCTGTCCCAACGCCACTTCGGTTTCCAGTTTTCCTTCGGCAAGAACCTTTCCGGAGGGGTCGAATACCGCCCCCTTGATATAGGTGCCGCCGAGGTCGATTCCCACTACACACTTGGACATGCGCAATTCCTAATGCTTACGTGAGAAGGTCTTCACAGGCCGCTATGAGGCGGTCGGATTCTTTTTGCTCCGCGGACTCCACATAGATTCGGGCCAGCGGCTCGGTCCCGGAGGGCCGGACTAAGACCCACCCGCCCCCTTCCAATAACAGCTTCAGGCCGTCGATGCGAATGTGATCGACCACCTTTTTTCCCGCAATGGTCTCGGGCGGGCGTTCCATTAACCCCCTCAGGCGTTCGCGTCCTTCCGCCGACAGAGGGAGGTCCCGCCGTTTCGGATAGAAGAACCCGACCTTCCGGAAGAGATCCTCCAACATCGCGCTTAAAGGGCGTTTCCGTTTGGCGACCATCTCCGCCACGAGAAGCGTGGTCAAAATGCCGTCTTTTTCGGGAAGATGGCCCCGAATTGAAATTCCGCCGCTTTCTTCGCCGCCCAGAAGCAAGGCATCTTTCGCGATGAGTTCTCCAATGTATTTAAAGCCGACCGGGGTTTCAATGACCTCCAGGTGATGATGCCGCGCCACCGCATCCACGAAATGGGAGGTGGCCACACTCCGGGCCACCTTTCCGGTCAGTTTTCGATCAGTCACCAGATAATCGAGCAAGAGCGCAATCACATAATTCGGCGGGATCGGCGTTCCCCCCCGGTCCAGAATGCCAAACCGATCGGCATCGCAGTCGGTGGCAAGCCCCAGGTCATAATCTCCCTGCTTGACCTTTTCAATCAGGTCGGTCAGGCTCTCCCCTTCGGGATCGGGCCGGATTCCTCCGAAATTGGGGTCTCGTTCCGCATGGATCAGATCGACCTCAACCCCTTTTTCTTTGAGGATCCGGTCGAGATAGCCGAGCGAGGTTCCCCAAAAAGGATCGACCACCACCCTGAAACTTCCCTTGTTTTGACGAAAGGCCGCCTCGTCTAAGAATTGAGAGACCTTCTCCCGGTAAGCGGCGCCGATCGCCTCTTCCTTCCACAATCCTTCGGCCCCGGCTTCTTTGAACGACAACTGCCGGAGGCCGGCCGGATTTTCCAGCAATGCGTTGGCCCGGCTTTCGATCCGCTGGGTGGTTTCCGGTAGCGCCGGTCCTCCCCAGGCGGGGGAGAACTTCAGCCCGTTCCATTCCGGGGGGTTGTGGCTGGCGGTGACGTTGATCCCTCCCGAGAGCGTTCTTCTCAAGACCTCAAAGGAGATCACCGGGGTCGGGACGGGGGCGGTCGCGCGGATGGCCAGAATCCCATTTCCGGCCAAGACCGAGGCGACCGCTTCCGAAAAACGTTTTCCGAGGAACCGGGTGTCGTATCCGACGAGAACGGCTGGTTTCGCGTTCCCTCTATCCTGATTTAAAAGATCGGCGATGGCCTGCGTGACGATCCGGACCCGGTCGAATGTAAACCCTTCCGCCAGGATGTCACGCCAGCCTGATGTTCCGAATTGAATTTTTTTTCCCATACGTGATCCGGTTCCCATTTCTTCTTGGCGGTTGAAGAACATTAATAAAAAAAGCGAGTTTTCCCGCGGGGGACGACCACCACTCCTTTGGAACTGACGGTAAAACGCGCTTTGTCTTTTTCCGGATCGTGGCCGATCGTGTCGCCCGGCTTGAAGACGTTAAAGCGGTCGATGATCGCCTTTTTAATCCGGCAGCCGCGGCCGATTTCTGTAAAATCGATAATGATCGAATCTTCGATTTCGGCCCCTTCTTCAATGGTCACCCCCCGGCCGATGATGGAGTGTTTGACGGTCGCTCCCTGAATGGTGCTTCCTTCTCCCAGATAGGTATCGCTGATCGTTCCACTGATAATCCGGGTTGTCGGCGCATCGATCCGCTCCGTGAGGATCGGCCAGCTCGGGTTGTCGAGGTCGAGCCGGGGATGGGCGCCGAGGAGGTCCATGTGCGCATCGTAATAAGTCGCCAGGGTGCCGACGTCCCGCCAGTAGCCGCGCTCTTCGGAAGGCTTCAGGCGGGGAATCTCGTTCCGGTTGAAATCGTAAGCGAAGACCCGCGCCTCCGGAAAAAGCTCCGGGATGATCGTCCGGCCGAAATCATGCTCGCTGGTCCGGTTGGCGTCGCGCAGCAGCGTCTCCATCAGGATCTCGGTGTTGAAGAGGTAATTTCCCATCGAAGCATATGCCATCCTGGGATTGCCCGGCATCGGCTTGGGCTCTTTCGGTTTTTCGGAAAATCCGATCACCCGTCCCTCCGGATCGACCTCGATGATGCCGAACCGGTGGGCCGACTCGATCGGAACGGGAAGGGCGGCGACGGTGACATCGGCCTCTTTTCCCTGATGGAACGCGATCATCTGTTGAATGTCCATTCGATAGACATGGTCCGCCCCGAAGACCACCACCAGCTCGGGACGGAAATTCCGGATCACATGCAGGTTCTGGTAGACCGCGTCGGCGGTTCCCCGGTACCACATCTCGCCGCGTCTCATCTGAGGAGGGGCGATCGTGATGAACTGGCTCCGGATGGTTCCGCCGAGCCGCCAGGCGGCCCGGAGATGCTCGATCAATGACTGGGACTTATACTGAACCAGGATATAAATGGAATAAATTCCGGAATTGATGAAATTGCTTAAAACAAAATCGACGATCCGATATTTCCCCCCGAATGGGACCGACGGCTTGCTCCGGTCGCGCGTCAGGGGATGGAGCCGTTCTCCTCGCCCCCCGGCCAGCACCATTCCGAGCGTCCGAGGGTTTTTCATCGGCGCCCCTTCAAGGTGGAAGAGGGGGGACCGATTTTTCTGAAAGGGGATCGCGAAAAATTTCTGACACCGTATGGCGGCGTGATCATGAAAAGGCTCTTGTGAAAAAGGATGAACGAATTGATTTTCAGGCGACTTCTTTTAACGTAACAGATTCTTTTGAAATGTGTCAAGGCTCGCGCCGGATGCAGTGAACGAGCGGAGTGCTTCATTGTTTCCTGCGCGCATCACGCCACGCCGGCGGCGGGGTCGATTGGCAGTCCACGGACCGCCGGCTCCCTTCCCTTCCCTTTTGATTTTTACCTGTGAAACTGTTAGAATTTGAAACTAAGTTCTTAAACCTGCGCGTCTCTTTCTCAGCCGCTTGCCGGAATTCTCACCAAAAGGAGCTTCAGCAATGAAATCGAATAAAAAAGAGCCGCTGACCTCGCTTCTCAGGCAGATGCTTCTGATCCGTCGATTTGAGGAGAAGACGGCGGAGATGTATGCTTTAGGAAAAATTGCCGGATTCTGCCACCTCTATATCGGCGAAGAGGCGGTCGCTGTCGGGGCCATCTCCTCGGCGCGTGAAGACGACTACCTCGTCACGTCCTACCGAGACCACGGCCATGCGCTGGCCCGCGGTGTCGAACCGAAGCGGGTGATGGCGGAACTCTTCGGAAAGGCGACCGGGGTTTCGAAAGGAAAAGGGGGATCGATGCACCTCTTCGACGCCTCCAAGCATTTTATGGGGGGATACGCCATCGTCGGGGGCCATATCCCGCTTGCCACCGGAATCGGCTTCGCCATCAAATATGAAAAAAAAGACCAGGTCGTCCTCTGCTTTTTCGGGGAGGGGGCGGTCCCGTCGGGCAATTTTCACGAGTCGTTGAACCTCGCCGCCCTCTGGCGATTGCCGGTCATCTACATCTGCGAGAACAACCGATTCGGAATGGGAACGCCGGTCGAGCGGTCGTCGGCGCTGTACGACCTCGCCCACGTGGCGAAGGCGTATGACATGCCGTTCCATCATATCGACGGCATGGACGTGGTCGAGGTCTATCGGCATATGAAGCGGATCACGGAGGCGGTCCGAACCTCCAAGCGGCCGATCTTCATCGAGGCGCGGACCTACCGATATATGGGACATTCGATGTCGGACCCGGCGCACGGCCATTATCGGACCAAGGCGGAGATCGACGAGCAGAAAAAGCGCGACCCGATCGCCACCCTGCAACACCAGTTGCTGGAAAAGAAAGAGATTACGCCGGAGGAGATCAAGAAGATGGAGGCGGAGATTCAGGACATCATCCAGGAGGCGGTCGAGTTCGCCGAAAAGAGCCCGGAGCCGCCGCTCTCTTCGTTGACGGAAGATGTCTACGCGTAGAGCAGGGCGCGCCCGGTCCGAGATCAGGCGTTGGGTGGCCCCGATCCAGCAGGCCGGTGGGTTTCCCCGTGTAAAGAGAGGATCTAACCCAAAGCGAGGATCTGGCTTTGCCAGTCCGAGCGCTCGGGGTGTGGGGGCATCGGATTACCCCATCAAGCGGGCTTGATGGGAACCCCGTAAACAGACATAAACTACCTGAAGCGAGGATCAGGCTTGGCCTGTCCGAGCACGAGTAGGGGTGTGGGGGCATCTGAGACGCGCAGCAACGCGAGCATCGGAGGGGCCCCCACATAAAATAGGAGCAGAAATGCCTCGGATTGCCTACCGTGAAGCGCTCGGCCAAGCGATGAGCGAAGAGATGCGCCGCGATAAAAAAGTGTTCCTCGTCGGCGAAGAGGTCGGTTTTTACAATGGGGCCTTCAAGGTGAGCAAGGGAATGCTCGATGAATTCGGGCCGATGCGGGTCATCGACACCCCGATCACCGAAGCCGGTTTTACCGGCGCCGGAATCGGCGCGGCGATGGTCGGACTGCGCCCCATCATCGAAATGATGACGTTCAATTTCTCCATCCTGGCGATGGATCAGATCATCAACAATGCGGTCAAGATTCGATCGATGTCGGGAGGGCAGTTTAAAGTGCCGATCGTCGTCCGCGGTCCCGGCGGCTCGGCGGCGCGGCTTGCGGCGCAGCACTCGCAAAGCCTTGAATCGTTTTATTGCCACGTTCCCGGTCTGAAGGTCATCGCCCCGTCGGTGCCGAAGGATGCCAAAGGGCTTTTAAAGAGCGCGATCCGGGATGACAACCCGGTTATCTGTTTTGAGGCGCAGGCGCTCTATAGCGTCCTGGGAGAGGTCCCGGAAGGGGAGTTCCTCATCCCGATCGGCGAGGCCGATATCAAACGGGAAGGAAGTGATGTCACACTGATCGGCTGGTCGAAGATGCTGCATCTCTGCATGAAAACCGCGGAGATTTTGGCGGAGCACGGGATCGATGCGGAGGTGCTTGATCCGAGAACGCTCCGTCCGCTGGACATGGGTACCATTCTGGAATCTGTGAGAAAGACCCACCGGGTCGTGATTGTGGAGGAGGCTTGGCCCTATGCGTCGGTGGGCGCCGAAATTTCCGACCGGATTTACCATGAGGCGTTCGACAGCCTTGACGCGCCGATCGAACGGGTGAACGGCGAAGATGTTCCGATTCCCTACGCCAAGAATCTGGAGCAGGCGGTCCTTCCAAGTCCCGAAAAAATCATCGCCGCGGTCAAAAGGGCGATGTACATCGAATGACTTCCCATCCAGCAAGCTGAATGGGACCGTGTAAAGACCTTATATTAAGACGAAGCGAGCGACTGGCTTTGCCGGCGTGAGCGTTCGGGGTGTGGGGGCATCGGAGGAACTTTTTCAGCCGTTATCCGCACGGGCCCCCACATATAATAGACAGGGGTTGTGATGGCAAATCGGGTTGTAATGCCCAAGTTGACCGATACGATGGAGGAAGGGGTTCTCCTGAAGTGGTACAAAAAAGAGGGTGATAAAGTTGAGAGCGGCGATCCCCTTGCCGAGGTCGAGACCGACAAAGCGGTGATGGATCTGGAAGCGTTTGCTTCAGGAACGTTGAAAAAAATCTTGGTTCCGGAGGGGAATATCGTGCCGTCGGGCGACCTCATTGCGCTGATTGCGCGGGAAGACGAGGACATTCAGGAGATGCTCTCCCGCGAGACGATGCCCCGGATGAGAAAACGGGACCAGAAGGGGGAGGCCGCAAAGAGCGCGGAAGCGCCTGCAAAGGAGAAGACGCCGCTTAAAGTAGGCCCTAGCGCGAGGGATTACGGCGCTCAACTTCCCGAGGGAGAGGTCTCTCCCCAGGAGGAGGCCTCTCTAAAGGAGAATGGAAAGCAGGCCGCGTCGTCACCGACCCGTTCCAAGGAGGCGCCTCAAAAAGCGGAAGCACGGCCGGCCGGAGAGGAGATCAAGATCTCTCCCTTGGCGAGAAAAATGGCGGAGGAGCGCGGGATCGATTTAAAGCAGATCAAAGGATCGGGTCCGGGCGGGCGGATCACGCAGAAAGACATTGAAGGGGCGGCAGCCTCTCCAGTCACAGAGCCGCGTGCTCCAGAACAACCTTCTTCTGTCGCAGAGGGAGAAACCGTTGCGCTCTCGATGATGCGGAAGGCGATCGCGAAGAGAATGGTCCAGAGCAAGGCGCCGGTCCCCCACTTTTATGTGACCTCTGAGATTGACATGGGGAAGCTCTTATCCTTCCGGAGCGAGATGGAAAAGGAAGCCGGCAGCGTCAAGCTGACCCTCAGCGAGCTTTTTTTAAAGGCGGTTGCTTTGACCCTCCAGAAGTTCCCTTCCTATCGGTCGACCTACCAGGGGGATCAGGTTCGCGTCGCCAAGCAGATCGATGTCGGGCTGGCGATCGGCGTTCCGGACGGGATCATTACCGGCGTGATCCGTAATTGCGATCAGAAAACGTTGTCTCAAATATCGCAGGAGGTCAAAGACAAGGTCCGGCGGGCCCGCGCGAAAGGGCTTAAACCGGAGGAGTATACCGGCGCCGTTTTCAGCGTCTCCAACCTTGGGATGTATGATGTCGAGTCGTTCAGCGCCATTATCACCCCCCCGGAGTCGGGAGTCCTGGCGGTCGGGTCGATTCTGGAAAAACCGATCGTCGTCGATGGAAACATCACCATCGGAAAAACGATCAAAGTCACCCTCTCGACCGACCATCGTGTCGCGGACGGGGTTCAGGCGGCGGAGTTCTTAAAAGAGCTCAAGCGGATCATTCAGAATCCGCTTCATTTGGCGCTATAGATAAGGATGTGGGGCATGGCGCACCGGGTTTGGAATCCGAAATCAACCGGCTTCTTCCAGCGCCGGTCCCACATCAAAAAGGAGCTGAAGCGTGGCGGATGAGAGATATGATGTCATGATCCTGGGGGGAGGGCCGGGGGGGTATGTCGCCGCCATCCGCGGCGGGCAGCTCGGCCTCAAGGTGGCGGTGGTCGAAAAAGAAGCGGTCGGCGGAGCCTGCCTTCACCACGGCTGTATCCCCTCCAAGGCGATCATCCGGAACGCCGAGGTCCTCTCGCTGATTCAGCATTCGGAAGAATTCGGGATCAAGGTCGATAACATCCGCGCCGATTTCGGTCAGGCGATCGATCGAAGCCAAAAGGTGGTCCAGAAGCTCTACGGCGGCCTGCAGCATGTGATGAAGAAAAACAAGGTCGACATCCACACCGGTATCGGGAAGATCATCGCGCCCGATCAGATTGAGATTACCGGGTCGAGCGGCAAAAAGACGATCCGGGCGGAGCGGCTGATTATTGCCACCGGGAGCCGCGTCCGGAGCCTTCCGGGATTGAATGTCGATGGAAAGCGGGTGCTGACCAGCGATGAAGCGCTGCTGCTCAGAGACCTGCCTCGTTCGATCACGATCATCGGCGGCGGGGCGATCGGCGTCGAGTTCGCTTACGTTTATTCGGTGTACGGGGCTAAAGTCACCCTCGTTGAAATGATGCCGACCCTTCTTCCCCTGGAAGACCGCGAGGTGACAACGCTGCTGGAGCGGAGCTTCAAGAGGCGGGGGATTGAGGTCTTCACCCAGACCCGGGTCGGGCCGATCAAAGATCAGCACGGCGGTTTTGCCGTCGAGCTGCAGACCGGTGACGGAAGCAAGACGATCACCACCGATGCGATTCTGGTCGCCGTCGGCCGCGCGCCGAACACCGAGGGGATCGGTTTGGAATCGATCAACGTCGCCATTGACGAGAAGCGGCGGCTGATTAAGGTGGACGAGCGGATGCGGACGAACGTGCCGAATGTCTTCGCCCTTGGCGACGTCACCACCCGGCCGGCGCTGGCGCACGGCGCGATGGCCCAGGGGGTCTCGGTGGTCGAGTCGATCGCCGGAATCGATCGGCCGCCCGTCGATCTTCTTTCGATTCCCAATGCCGTCTACTGCCAACCCCAGGTCGCCTCGGTCGGCCTGACGGAGGAAAAGGCGCGCGAGGCGGGCTATGCCGTCAAGGTGGCGAAATATCCCTTCACCGCCAACGGCAAGGCGATCGCGCTTGGAGAGACGGAGGGCTTCATCAAAATTGTCTCAGACGAGCAGTATGGCGAAATTTTAGGGGCCCACCTGATCGGTCCCGAAGTCACCGAGCTGATCGGCGAGTTTGTGATTGCCAAGACCTTGGAATCGACCGCGCTGGAGTTGAAGCAGGCGGTCCATCCCCATCCGACCCTTTCCGAGGCGGTCATGGAAGCAGGCGGAGCAATTTTCGGAGAGGCAATCCACTACTGATCTCGGAGGAGGGCAGGCCCCCCTTCCGACGCCCCTCGGCACAGCCGACCTTCGCTGTGCGAAGGCTTCGGGGGCTGCTTCCCCCGCAAAAGCAAAAGACCTCAGCCCTCATGGAGCATTCATGCCTGACCGACATTTCTTAACGCCGCCGCAAAAACGGACCGAGCGGCTTCCCCCCTGGTTTAAGGTTCAGCCGAAGACCGGCGCGAACTATCTCAAAATCCGCCAACTGGTCAAGGACCTCCATCTTCATACCGTCTGCGAGGAGGCGCAGTGCCCGAACATCTGGGAATGCTGGAATATCGGGACGGCGACCTTCATGCTTTTGGGGGACATCTGCACCCGGAGCTGCGGGTTTTGCGCCGTGACCTTCGGGCGGCCGACCGAGCTCGACTGGGAAGAGCCGGCCCATCTGGCGGAAGCGGTCGCGGCGCTCGGCCTCGGCCATGTGGTCGTGACGTCGGTCAACCGGGACGAGCTGGAAAATGGCGGGGCCGAAATCTTCGCCGCCTCGATCCGGAAAATCCGGGAGCGCGCTCCGGCCTGCACCGTCGAAGTTCTGATTCCGGACTTCCAGGGGAAGAAATCCGCGCTCGATCTGGTCCTGGCGGCGCGGCCCGACATTCTGGCCCACAACACTGAAACCGTCCCGCGGCTCCATCCTCATGTCCGCCCTCAGGCAAAATACGACCGCTCCCTGCAGGTCCTCACCTGGTCGAAAGACGCCGGCCTTTTAACCAAGACGGGGCTGATGCTCGGATTGGGTGAGACGATCGATGAGGTTCGGGAGGTGATGGCCGATCTCATTTCGGTCGGCTGCGATATTTTGACCCTCGGCCAATACCTGCAGCCGACCGCCAAACATTTGCCGGTGGCCCGTTTCGTTCATCCCGATGAATTTGCTCGACTGAAAGAGGAAGGGGAAAAAATGGGACTCGCCCATGTGGAGGCCGGCCCGCTGGTCCGAAGCTCTTACCACGCCGAAAAGCAGGCGAAAGAACTTTCAGGAAACCTTCCGATGTTCGGTCATTAGAGATTGAGCTTTCCTTCTTTTGAAGCGATGATGTCCGACACCCGAAGCCTTCTTCGAATCTCTTCTATGGCGGAGTTGAAATCGGTAAAGACCGCTTTGTGGATCCAGAGATCGGTCGGGTGCTTCGGCTCGGGATTCGCCTCCGCGACAATGTAGCCCCCTTCCACCTTCTCCAGTAAAATTTTCTCACTCATGATGGTCCCTCCCTGTAGAATCTATTTTATTAGATTCTTCTGTTTTTCGTCAATGCCAATCCTCCTTTTTTCTTGATCCCATCCCATGGACGGGATTACAATGGCCCTCAATTGAATCTCGTTTGAACAGGGGGAAACCATGGAAAAGATCAAGATGCGTCAGGAGAAAGATTCATTGGGAGAACTGGAAGTGCCGGAAACGGCGTACTACGGCGTTCAGACCGCGCGGGCGGTCGTCAATTTTCCGATCAGCGGTCTTCACGCCCATCCCACCTTCATCCGGGCCTCCGCCATGGTCAAGTGGGCGGCGGCTCAGGCGAATATGGGATGCGGCAAGCTCGATGCGAAGATCGGCAAGGTCATTCAGAAAGCTGCAGAAGAGGTGATCGCGGGAAAATGGAACGACCAGTTCGTTGTCGATGTTTTTCAGGCCGGCGCCGGAACGTCTCACAACATGAACACGAACGAGGTGATCGCCAACCGGGCGATTGAGATCATGGGAGGGAAGCGGGGGGAATATAAGGTGGTCCATCCGAACGATCATGTGAACATGTCGCAGTCGACCAATGACGTCTTCCCGACCGCCATGCGGGTGGCGGCCCTTCTTTTTTTGAAAGAGCTCGATCCGGTCCTCTCCCGTCTGGAGAAGGCGCTCTCCGCCAAGGCGAAAGAGTACGATTCCATCATTAAATCGGGCCGGACCCACCTTCAAGACGCGGTGCCGATCCGGCTGGGACAGGAGTTTTCAGGCTACGTCCGGGCGATCTCCCGCGCGAGAAAGCGGATCATTGCCGCATCCGACGGGTTAAAGGAGCTCGGCATCGGCGGGTCGGCGGTCGGGACCGGCATCAATACCCATCCGCAATATAAAAAGAAGGTGGTCGCCGCCATCAAGAAAATCTCGGGACTGGAAGTCCGCCCGTCCGACAATCTGTTCGAGCGGATGCAGAGCATGGCCGATTTTGTCGAGATCTCCGGCAGCCTCCGGGAACTGGCGGTGGAGCTGATCCGGATCGCCAACGATCTGCGGCTCCTTTCCTCGGGCCCGCGGACCGGCTTCGCCGAGATGGTGCTTCCTCCCGTTCAACCGGGATCGTCGATCATGCCGGGAAAGGTCAACCCGGTGATGGCCGAGGTGACCAACATGGTCTGCTTCCACGTCATCGGAAACGACCTCACCGTGACGATGGCCGCGCAGGCGGGGCAGCTGGAATTGAATGTGATGATGCCGGTGATTAATTTTAATATTTTGCAGTCGATTGAAATCTTAACCAACGACATTGCCCTCTTTACGGAGCGTTGCGTCAAAGGGATCGTGGTGAATCCTTCTCAATGCAAAGAGTACGCGGAAAAGAGCGTCGGCCTGGCGACGATTTTGAACCCGTCGATCGGATATGAGGCGGCCGCGGTGGTGGCGAAGACGTCGATGCAGACCGGAAAATCGCTCCGGGAGGTCATTATCGAAAAGGGAATTCTCTCAGCGCAAGAGGTGGAAAAGATCCTCGATCCGACCAAGATGACCGAACCGGCGGAATGAGGACCTCCTCAATATCGTTCATCCCGAAGCGGTCATGTTCTCACTGTTTGTCCGATTTTTTAGACTTTTGAAGCGCTGCCGCGTTGCGGACCAGGCCGGTCCACTTGGCCCGGGCGAGCGGGGTCTTCCCGAACCGGTTTTGAAAAGTTTTCTTGTCCGAAAACGCCCGGATCTTTTCAACCTGCAGCGCGGCCCCGGCCCCCCGGTCGGGGGCGAGGCGGGCCTCGTCGGTCTCGAGTGGATCGCTGTTGAAGGGGCAGACCTCCTGGCAGATGTCGCAGCCGAAGAGCCATCCTTCCATTTGGGGGAGGAATTCCTCCGGAATCGGGCCTTTGTTTTCGATCGTCAGGTAAGAGAGGCAGCGGCGGGCATCGAGCCGGTATGCTTCCGTCAGCGCGCCGGTGGGGCAGGCATCGAGGCAGATCCGGCAGGAGCCGCATTGCGAGGTTTCAGGGAGGTCTTCGATCAGGTCGAGATCGGTCACCACCTCGGCCAGGAAGACCCAGGAGCCGTAATCGGGGGTAATCAGGTTGGTGTTTTTTCCGATGAATCCGATGCCGGCCCGCTGCGCGAAGGCGCGCTCCAGAAGCGGGCCATGGTCGACGTACCCCTTCCAGCAGCGGCCGCCGAGGGCGGTGATGGCGGCGATCAGGCGTTCAAGCTTCTCCTCGATGATCGTATGGTAGTCTTCTCCCCAGGCATACCGGGCAATCTTTCCATGCAAAGCCGGATCGGAGTGGTCGGAGGGGAGATCTTGATAGTAGCTCAGGGCGAGGCAGATGACCGTGTTCGCCTCGGGAAAGCGAATCTTTGGGTTGGAGCGGACTTCCGGAGACTTCTCAAGGTAGGCCATGCCGGCCGAAAAGCCGTCGGCCAGCCACTGGGTAAAACGGCGATGGTCTGACCCCGCCGGGTCGGCGGAGGTGATTCCGACCCGGTGAAAACCGAGGCCGCGAGCCAGCGCTTTGATTTTTTCGGTCAGATCGTGTTTTGCGGGCCCGGCGTCCATCTCCATCCAAGTAAATTAATATAAATCAAAAAGGGTGTCAATGTCGAAGGCTGTAAGATCGGGGGCGGGGGTCAGCCGGTTTCTCGCTCGGCCAGCTGCTTTAGGAACGAAAGATTGGCTTCCGGAAAAGGGTACGAAAGAAGGGTGGAGGGCGATACCCAGCGGAGCTCTTGAGATGAAAGCGGTTTCGGATCGCCGGCCAGCAGGCGGCAGAGATATCCCTGGAGGATGACCGTTCGGTCTGGATAGTCGTGCTCCAGCCGGAAAAAATGGGTTTCTATCCTTATTTGCACGCCGAGCTCTTCTTCTACCTCCCGGAAAAGGCACTGCTCCAGGGTTTCACCGGCATCCCGTTTCCCTCCCGGAAATTCCCAAAGATCGGCCAGGTGGACGTCGCGGCGGCGGCGGGTGATCAGGTAACGTCCTTCATGGCAAATGATCGCTATGGCAACTTCGACGAGCGGCTTTCCCATCTTCCCTCCGGAGGGGTCACTATAACAGAAGCTTTCTGCTTGATGCGAGTTGATCTTTTATGGAACTCTGTTTATAATGTCTCTCTTTATCGCCACCCCTACCAGGAGAAAAGATGCGTCTTGACGGAAGAAAGAAGAATCAGCTGCGGCCGCTGAAGATCACACGGAACTATATCAAGCATGCGGAAGGCTCCGTCCTCATCGAAATGGGCGATACGAAGGTGATCTGCACGGCGACCATCGAAGAGCGGGTTCCTCCGTTCCTGAGGGACCAGAAGAAGGGGTGGGTGACGGCGGAATATGCGATGATCCCCCGTTCTTCCAAAGAGCGGATTTCGCGCGAGTCGGCGAGGGGAAAGGTCGGCGGAAGGACGCATGAGATCCAGCGGCTGGTCGGACGGTCTCTTCGCTCAGTGACCGATACCGTGGCGTTGGGAGAGCGGACCGTCTGGATCGATTGCGATGTGATCCAGGCCGACGGCGGAACGCGGACCGCCTCGATTACCGGCGCTTTCGTCGCCCTGGTCGATGCGCTCTCATCTCTTCGAAAAGAAGGGAAGATCAAAACGATGCCGGTGAAGGATTACCTTGCCGCCATCAGCGTCGGGAAGGTCCACGGCGAGCTGCTCCTTGATCTCAACTACCCGGAAGATTCCAAGGCCGAGGTCGATATGAATGTGGTGATGACCGGCAGCGGCCGGTATGTGGAGGTTCAGGGGACTGCCGAGCAGGAGCCCTTCCATAAGAAAGAGCTCGACGGCCTGATGAAGCTGGCTGCGTCCGGAATTAAAAAGCTGGTGTTAGGTCAAAAAAAGCTGTTGGGAGAACTCAACTAGGTGGTCCTGGTCCTGGCGACGGAGAACCGGCACAAAGCGGAGGAGATTCGCGCGATCTTCAATCTGAGCGCCGTAATTGAGGTTCGGACCCTCGCCGATTTCCCGGGGGTGAAGCTTCCCCCCGAAACGGGAAAGACCTATCGGGAGAACGCCGTTCAAAAGGCGCTGGCGGTGGTCGATGCCACCGGCCATTGGGCGATGGGGGACGATTCCGGTCTGGAAGTGGAGGCCCTGGGGGGGGCGCCCGGTCTTTATTCCGCCCGGTATGCCGGGGTAGGGGCCACCTACGCCGACAACCGCAAAAAGCTCATTGACACGCTGGGCGATCTTCCGGACGAGAAGCGGGGAGCGGCGTTCATCTGCGCCATTGCCCTCGCCGGCCCGGATCGAAAGGTTGATCTGGCCGAAGGGGTCTGCGAGGGGAGGATCACCCGCGCGGAGGCAGGCGGCGGGGGGTTCGGATATGATCCGATCTTTTTTGTCCCGGCCTATGGAAAGACCTTTGCCGAACTTCCCGCGCCGGAGAAAAATAAAATCAGCCATCGGGCGCGGGCGGTTGCCGCGGCGATGGAAATTTTAACGGAACGCCGTAATTTTTCGCTTCAGGACCTATTTTAAGAAAAAAGATGGGACCGAAAAGTGCGGTTGTCCATTAAAATAGGCCTAAGCGAAAGATTACGGCGTTCATTGGCGATTAGATTTCTGAATGTTTCGGGGTGTGGCGCAGCCTGGTAGCGTACCTGCTTTGGGAGCAGGGAGTCGGAGGTTCAAATCCTCTCACCCCGACCAAAATGGAAAACGGTATTCGTTAAACGTGAATCGTTAAACGTAAAAAACATGACGTTTGCATTTACGATTAACGAATAACGATTTACGTTTAACGTTCTCTCCTCCGCGCCCGTAGCTCAATGGATAGAGCAACAGCCTTCTAAGCTGTGGGTTGTAGGTTCAATTCCTACCGGGCGCACCATCTGTCAGTCATGACCGGCTTTCGGGGAGGGCGTTGAAGAGGGGTAAAAAAGGAACGCCGTTAAAATAGGTCTCCTAAAGCTAAATTTACGGCGTTCAATTAATTTTCCGCTTGAAAACGTATTTTATCAGAGAGGGTTCTTTACTCCGGAGTTTGTTGTGATGGATCGTAAGACGGTCGTGATTATTTTTACTATTTTAATTCTCCTTACCATCCTGATGGTGTTGTCGATTCCCGTCCCGCGCTAACCGAGCGGAGGTCGCCATGGTCCCTCAGCCGGAGGTTTCCTGCGGAGCGCCGTTAAAATAGGTCTCCTAAAGCTAAATTTATCACGGCCATGCTTCCAGGGACGACCTACCCGGCGGCGTTCAATTAATCTTTTGCTTTAGGGCTTATTTTATACGAGATTTCGCTTCGCGGATAAAATCATCGATCGTGAAGAGGCTTTCAAAGCCGGCCCCTTCGCGGGTGATCCGCTCTCCTCCCCCTTCCTTTCGATCGATCAATGAAATGACTTTCAGGATGGTGTAGCCTGCTTTTTTCAGAACCTCCAGCGTCCGGACGGTCGAGCCTCCCGTGGTCACGACATCTTCTACGACGACCAGCTTTCCCTGCGGCTTCAAGTCTCCCTCAACCTGTTGCTCGCTTCCATGGCCTTTCGGTTCCTTGCGGACGATAAAAGCCGGGATCGGCTTGTTTTTAAGAAAGCTGACGAGCGAGACGGCGGTGGCGATCGGATCGGCTCCCAGCGTCATTCCGCCGACCCCCTCCACCGGCAACTGTTTGATCCGGTCGAAGATCTGCTGGCCGATCAGAAAGGCCCCTTCCGGATCGAGCGAAACCTTTTTGCAGTCGATGTAAAAAGAGCTCATTTTCCCGGAGGTCAATTTAAAGGTCGGCTCTTCGCTGTAGCGAAAAGAGCGTTGAAAAAGAAGGGCGAAAAGTTTGTCGCGGTCGGATCGGGAGAGCATGCTTATCCCTAACTGATCGGAAATATTTTGTCAAGGTATTTTCAACTTTATTGTGTGGGGCCGGCGCATCCTCCCACCCGCTGTACCCTGCCCGCCTCCGGCCGGTACAGGTTTACAACAAGAACCGCCCCATGTTAAGATGCTCATTCATCTTTATTGAGATCATTCGTGCCTGAAGAAATTTTAGAAAAAGTTTACAGCCCCGAAAAGGTGGAAGAAAAGTGGATCGCGTTCTGGGAGAGGGCGGGTCTCTTCCATGCGTCAGCCCCGTCGGATCGGTCCTCCTTTTCGATGGTGATCCCTCCTCCCAACGTGACCGGCTCGCTCCATGTCGGCCATGCGCTCAACAACACCCTTCAGGACATTCTGGCCCGCTGGAGGCGGATGTCGGGTTTTAATGTCCTCTGGGTCCCGGGGACCGACCATGCCGGAATCGCCACCCAGAATGTCGTCGAGCGGCAGCTGGCCAAAGAGGGAAAAGACCGCCGCACCCTCGGACGGGAAGCCTTCATCGAAAAGGTCTGGGAATGGAAAGCCACCTCGGGCGGCACGATCCAAAAACAGCTCAAACGGCTGGGGGCCTCGTGCGACTGGGACCGGGAGCGTTTTACGATGGACGAGGGGCTTTCCCGAGCGGTCGGCGAGGTCTTCGTCCGGCTCTACCGTGAAGGATTGATCTACCGGGCCGAGCGGCTGATCAACTGGTGTCCCCGCTGCCAGACGGCCCTTTCGGATATTGAGGTCGAATACGAAGAGGTCCCGGGAAAGATGTATCACATCCGCTATCCGGTGGTGGTCCGCGAGGACGATGAGCCCGAATATCTCATCGTGGCGACGACCCGCCCCGAGACCTTACTGGGAGACACCGCCGTGGCGGTCCATCCCGATGACCCCCGGTATAACCGATTTATCGGCCGGAAGGTTTCGCTTCCCTTGACGCAGCGGGCCATCCCCATCGTGGGAGATCCGATCCTGGTCGATCGCGAGTTCGGGACCGGCGCCGTAAAAATTACACCCGGCCATGATTTTAACGACGAGGCGGCGGGAAAACGCCACCAACTGGCCACGATTTCCCTGCTTGATCCGGAGGGCCGGCTCAGCCGATCCGCCCTTTCCGAGAAGGCGGAGGCCGATCCGTCATTGATTCCTGAGTTGAGCGGGAAAGGGGTGGCCGAGGCGAGAAAGCGGGTGGTTCAGCGGCTGGAGGAGAAGGGGCTTTTGATCAAGACGGAAGACCACCGGCACGCTATCGGAAAATGCTACCGCTGCAAAACCGTGATCGAGCCGTTCCAGTCTCCCCAATGGTTTGTGAAGGTGAACGATCCGGAAAATTCTCTGGCCGGACCGGCGATTGACGCGGTCCGCCGAAAGAAGATCCGATTGATCCCGGAGAGCTGGGAGACGAATTATTTCGGCTGGATGGAAAACATCCAGGACTGGTGCATTTCCCGACAGATCTGGTGGGGGCACCGGATTCCGGTTTGGTATTGCGTCGGGACAGATGTCGGGCAATGCCGGCTGGAGTGCAAAGAGCCGATTGTGGCCGCGACCCCGCCGGAGAAATGCCCCCACTGCGGATCGGCCGACCTGCGGCAGGATCCCGACGTGCTCGACACCTGGTTTTCGTCGGCCCTCTGGCCCTTCTCCACGCTCGGCTGGCCGCCCGAACGCCAACCGAATCGGGCGGACCGCGCCGAGGCGGAGCAGTTGCTGAAAACATTCTATCCGACCGACACGCTCGTCAGCGGCTTCGATATTCTCTTCTTCTGGGTGGCGCGGATGATCATGATGGGAATCCATTTTATGAAAGAGGTCCCTTTCCGGGAGGTCTACATTCATGCGCTGGTCCGGGATGCGGAAGGGCAGAAGATGAGCAAGTCGAAGGGGAACGTGATCGACCCGCTCGAGATCATGAATCAGTACGGGACCGACGCGCTTCGGTTTACGCTGGCGTCGATGGCCTCGCCGGGCCGGGATATCAAGCTGGCGGAGGAGCGGATCGAAGGATATCGCAATTTCACCAACAAGCTCTGGAACGCGGCGCGGTTCATCTTGATGAACCTGCCGGAGGACTTTAAAGAAATCAATCTGCCACCTGATGACGATCAACTTTCTGCTGCAGACCAGTGGATCAAAATTCGCTTTCAACGAACAATTGTCTCAGTTGATGAGGCACTTAAGAATTATCGTTTCGATGAAGCTTCGGCTCTTCTTTACCGGTTTATCTGGCATGAGTTCTGTGATTGGTATTTAGAATTTATTAAAGTCGACTTGCAGGAAAAGAGCGATGCGCAAAAACAAGGGACCTACTATACCTTAACAACAACATTTGAGCAGATTCTTCGTCTCCTGCACCCTTTCATGCCCTTTATTACGGAAGAGCTCTGGTGTTATTTTCCTCACGAAGGCAAAAGCTTAACAGTCGCTCCTTATCCGAAGTCGGATCAGGAATACAGTATCGAAAATGGTGCTTTTGAAAATATCGTGCAGGAAATTTTAATAGACACAATCGTCGGTATTCGGAATCTCCGCGGTGAGATGAATATTCCACCTTCTGAAGAATTGCGAGTGACCATTAGTGTTCGTAACCAAAATGGAGATGAACTCGTTCGGAAATATTTACCTTATATAAAGAGGCTCGCGCGTGTTTCTCTGGAAGATATCGGGCAGAATCTTAAACAACCAAAAACGGCAGCAACCGTTTCGACCGAGTGGTTCAAAATTTATGTTTCATTAGATGAGAAGCATGTAAAGAAAGAGATCGAACGCCTGGAGAAAGCAATTGCGAAGGTGGAGAAGGAATTTGAAGGAGTCAATAAGAAATTTATGAATCCTAAATTTACTCTCAATGCTCCAAAAGATGTTGTAAATAAGAATGAAGTTCAGAGATCAGAGCTGTCGGAGAAAATATATAAACTCAATGCTGATCTTCATCTTTTTAGAACCCGTCTTTCTGAGCAAAAAGATTCCTCATGATTGAACCTTTTCTTTTAAGAGAGCTCGCTCAGCGTGCCCTGACCGAAGACCTCATTTACGGCGATCGAACGACCGAAGCGCTCTTTTCTCATCCCCTCTCGGCGGTCGGGAATGTGATTGCAAAGGAAGCGCTCACCGTGGCGGGGCTCGGCCTTTTTCAGGCCGTTTTCCACCTTCTCGATCCGGCGGTCCGTTTTGAAGGGGCGGCCGGCGAGGGGGAAGCGGTGAAAAAGGGGAGGGCGATCCTCCGCATCTTTGGGGATGCGAGGGTTTTGCTGAAAGGGGAGCGGACCGCGCTTAATTTTCTTCAGCGCCTCTCCGGAATCGCGACATTGACCCGCCGATTCGTCGACCAGGTCCGGGGAAGCTCGGCCCGGATTGTCGATACCCGAAAGACGACGCCGGGGCTTCGGGCCCTGGAGAAAGAGGCGGTCCGTCTGGGGGGCGGGATCAATCACCGGTTCCACCTGGGGGATCTGATCCTCATCAAAGACAACCACATCGCCCTGGCCGGCGGGATCACCCCCGCCATTAAAAACGCCCGCGCCGCCCTCTCCCATTCTCTTAAAGTAGAGGTGGAAGTCACCCGCCTCTCCGAAGCGGAGGAGGCGATTCAGCACGGCGTGGAAATCATCATGCTCGACAATATGGAGTTGAAGGAGATCAAGCAGGCGGTTCGCCTGATCCGAAAGAAAGCCCCTTTGACTCAAATAGAAGTGTCAGGGGGGGTCCGGCTGGAGAATGTCGCGGCGATTGCAAAATGCGGCGTCGATTTTATTTCGGTCGGGGCGCTGACCCACTCCGCGCCGGCGGTTGATTTAAGCCTGGAGGTCACCCCATTACCGAAAGGTGGAATGAAAGAGGATCGATGAGTCTGGACGTTGAAAAAATAAAAGCCCATTGCAAACGACATCCGCGGGTCCGGGAGGTCGCCCATGAGATCCTTTTGTTCGACCGGGTCGATTCCACCAACCAGATCGCGCTGGAGATGGCATCCAATGGCATGCCGGGAGGGCTTGTGATCCTGGCGGAGTCGCAAGCGAAGGGGAAAGGGCGTCTCGGCCGGAATTGGTTCTCGCCCGAGGGGGTCAATCTTTATTTCTCTCTTTTTTTAAGGCCGCATCAGCCGGTCCGGGAATTTCCGCTCTTTTCACTTGCAACCTCGGTCGCCGTGGTGGATGCCATTGAAAAGGTGACCGGACTCTCGCCCGCCATTAAGTGGCCGAACGATATCTTGCTGGGTGAGAAAAAAGTCGCCGGCATTCTGCTGGAGTCGGAAACAGGGGGAGGGCAGACCCCTCCGCTGGTCATCGGAATCGGCCTGAACGTCAACCTCGACCCCTCCGCGCTCCCTCCGGAGCTGCAGGCGACCGCCTGTTCACTTAAAATGGCGCTCGGACAGGAGGTCGATCGAACCGTCCTGGCCTGTGCCCTTCTGGAATCGCTTTCCGAGCAGATCCTCCTTCTGCAGGAGGGGAAAACAGATCTTTTAATCCAGGCGATGAAGCAGAAATGCCGGACCTTGGGCAAAAAGGTGCGGGTCGTGACCCCCCGGCAGACGTTCGAAGGATGGGCCGAAGAAATCGAGGAGGATGGCGGTCTGATGGTCAGGATGGGGGATGGAAAGGTCAGAAAGATCCTCATTGGGGATATCACCCATCTTCGCGAAACATAACCGGTTCTCGTTTCATAGAAAGCGCAATCATGCTGCTTGTCATCGATATCGGAAATACCCATGTGGTTTTTGGTATTTTCAAAAATGAAAAACTGGTCGGAGAGTGGCGAATTGCCACCCACCTTCATAAAACATCGGACGAATACGGCATTTTATTCGCCGATCTTCTCAAAGCCGGTAAAATCACCGTCTCCAAAATAAAAGGGGCCATTCTCTCCAGCGTCGTCCCCCCTCTGACCCCCGTTTTTCAGGAAATGACCGAGAGATACTTCTCGCTGGCTGCCATGGTCGTGACCCATACCCTTAAAACCGGCCTGAAAATTCAATACGATCACCCGAAGGAGGTCGGCGCCGACCGGATCGTCAACGCGGCCGCCGCTTACCGTCTTTTCGGCGGTCCGGTGGTGATTGTCGATTTGGGGACGGCCACCACCTTTTGCGTTGTTTCTGAAGGGGGAGATTACTTAGGCGGGGCCATCGCGCCGGGCCTGACGATTTCGGCGGAGGCCCTCTTTGCCCGGGCCGCCAAGCTTCCGAGGATCGAACTGTCGAAGCCGAAAAGCGTGATCGGACGGGATACGGTCACCAGCATGCAATCGGGAATCATCTTCGGCTATGTCGGGTTGGTCAACGAAATCGTCCATCGCATCCAGGCTGAAATCGGCCGGGAAGCCCTGGTGGTGGCAACCGGCGGTCTTTCCAGCCTGATTGCATCGGAATGCAAAACCATCTCAAAAGTAAGACCCACCTTGACCTTGGAAGGTCTCATGATTATCTTTAAATTGAATGTCTGAATTCTTGCCTGAATTCGTTAAATGTTTTAACGCGCTCCACGATGATTATTTCTTGACAGGTGAAAGTGGGTTTGATAGGGTGACTGGCACTCTATCTAGGAGAGTGCTAAAATCAATGTCAAAGATGGACTTAGATGACCGAAGTAGAGAGATTTTAAAGGCGATTGTCCTCTTTTATATCAAGACCGCTTTTCCGGTTGGGTCCCAAACCATTTCGCAAAATCATGATTTTGGAATCAGCCCGGCGACGATTCGAAACATCATGGCTGATTTGGAGGAGCAAGGGTTTTTAGCGCAACCCCACGCCTCGGCCGGTCGAATCCCCACCGAAAAGGGGTACCGCTTTTATGTCGATACCCTTTTGAATAAGGGGGAGTTTTTAAAAGACCCGGATGAGATTTTTCAGCAGACTGAAAAACTGATCAAGCGGGAAGATATCCGGACACTCTTGCAGGACACCTCTAAACTTCTCTCCGATCTGACCCGTTATATGGCGATCGTCTCTGTGCCGAAATTTTCGGCGGCACGGATCAAACATATTGAGTTCATCCGTTTGAGAAAGAATTGTGTGATGACCGTTTCCGTCTCGGAGGAGGGATTTATTCAGAACAAGTTTTTTGAGGTCGCTGAAGATCTCTCGCAAAGTGAACTGAATAAGATATCCGATTATTTAAATACCCTTTATGGAGGGATGACCCTTCAGGAAGTCCGCTGGAAGCTTTTAAGCCAGATTCAGAAAATGAAGGATCTGTACGACCATCTTCGGGGCGAGGCCTTGGAGTTGACCCGGCGCGCGATGGACTCGGCGCCGACGGAGGGAGACCTTTATATGGACGGCGCCACCCATATCCTCGACCTTCCCGATTTCGCCGATTTTCGGGTGATGCGGGGGCTGCTGACCGCTTTTGAAGAGAAAACCCTGATCGTTCAACTTTTGGATAAGTATCTTGGAAGCGAAGGGGTTCAGGTCTTCATCGGCGCGGAAAATCCGTTTTTAGGAGACCACCATTGCAGCCTGGTGGTCTCGCAGTACAAACGGGGAGATCAGGTCCTGGGTGTGCTCGGGGTCATCGGTCCGACCCGAATGGAATATTCAAAGGTGATTTCTTTGGTCGACTCGGCCGCAAAACAGGTCAGCCGGCTCCTGGAAGAATCATCATAAAGTGGGCCATTCGCCGGGAACGCCGAATCGGCGAGGCGAATCGGCTGCGCGATTTTTTAAAAGTGAGGTGGTTATTTTGATCAATCAGGAAGGAAATAAAGAGGGAGCGCCTGATGTGGACGTTTCGTCGGAGATAGGAAGGGAAGAGAGGCAAGAGAATGCCTCAGCGTCGACGCCCACAAATTCCGAAGAAAAGGAAATTGAATCGCTTCGCGCCGAAGTTCAAAAGAAAGAGCAGGCGGCCAGCGAGTCGTATAACCGGTATCTGCGTGCCCTCGCCGATTTTGAAAACTACAAGAAACGCTCTCAGAAAGAGCAGATTGAACAGGCGAAGTATGCGAACGAGAAATTAATCAACGAGTTTCTGCCTGTGATGGATAACCTCGAACGGGCCCTTTCGCACTCTAAGGAAACAAAGGATTTTGACAGGATGGTAGAAGGGGTGGAGCTGATTCACAAGCAGCTCCTTTCAGCGTTGGAGAAATTCGGGGTTCGACAGATTGAAAGTCTTCATCAGTCATTTGATCCCTTCCTCCATCAGTCGATCGGGCAGGTCGAGTCGGATGAGAATTCGGGTGAAAAAGAGAATCAGGTGGTTGGAGAGACTCAAAAAGGGTATTTTCTGAGCGAACGCGTTCTGCGTCCTTCCTTGGTGCTGGTTTCAAAGAAAAAGGCGTCCCCTTCGGATGAAGAGAAGGACCCAAGCGAATAATAGCGTTTTGAAAAATAGAGTGATAAGGAGGAAAAAATGGCAAAAGTAATCGGAATTGATCTTGGAACGACCTTCTCATGTATCTCGGTCGTGACGGGAGGAGATCCGGAGGTGATCCCCAATGCGGAAGGGAATCGAACGACCCCCTCCATCGTCGCAATTACGGACAAGGGGGAGCGGCTGGTCGGGCAGATCGCCCGGAGACAGGCCGTCACGAATCCGACGAATACCATCTATTCGATTAAAAGATTGATGGGAAGAAAATTTGACTCTCCCGAAGTGAAAGAGGCGATGAAGCGTCTCCCTTACAAAGTCGTCAAGGCGGCAAACGGCGATGCCCACGTTGAGATTCAGGGGAAAGTTTACAGCCCGCAGGAAGTTTCCGCGATGATTCTTCAGAAGCTGCGTCAGGACGCTGAAAACTTTCTGGGCGAAAAAATCACCGAGGCGGTGATTACCGTTCCGGCTTATTTCGACGACAGCCAGCGGCAGGCAACCAAAGACGCGGGATCGGTTGCGGGGCTCAACGTGCTTCGGATCATCAACGAGCCGACGGCGGCGGCGCTCGCCTATGGCCTCGATAAAAAGAAAGACGAAAAGATCGCCGTTTATGACCTCGGGGGGGGGACGTTCGATATTTCCATCCTGGAGATCGGCGACGGTGTTTTTGAGGTGAAATCGACCAACGGCGACACCTATCTGGGTGGGGATGATTTCGATCTGAAGATCCTCGACTGGCTTGCCTCCGAGTTTCAGAAAGAAAACGGCATCGATCTGAAAAAAGACAAGATGGCGCTGCAGCGGCTGAAAGAAGCGGCCGAGAAGGCGAAAATAGAGCTTTCTTCCTCTCAGGAGACGGAGATCAATCTTCCCTTCATCACGGCGGATGCTTCCGGGCCGAAACATCTTGCGATCAAATTGACCCGCGCAAAGCTGGAGCAGCTGGTCGATGACCTGATCAAAAGGACGATTGAGCCGTGCAAAAAGGCCCTCTCCGATGCCGGCATGTCCGACTCCGATATCAATGAGGTGGTGCTGGTCGGGGGAATGACCCGGATGCCGAAAGTGCAGCAGGTCGTGAAAGAGTTCTTCAAGAGAGAGCCGCACAAAGGGGTCAATCCGGACGAGGTCGTTGCCATCGGAGCCGCCATCCAGGCGGCGGTTTTGAAGGGGGAAGTCAAAGACGTCCTCCTGCTTGATGTGACGCCGCTTTCTCTGGGAATCGAAACATTGGGAGGGGTCTTCACCCGAATCATCGACCGGAACACCACCGTTCCAACCAAAAAGGGCCAGACCTTCTCGACGGCATCCGACAACCAGACCGCCGTGACGATCCGGGTCTTCCAGGGAGAACGGGAGATGGCCAATGACAACAAACTCCTCGGCCAATTCGACCTGATCGGAATTCCCCCGGCGCCCCGCGGCATTCCCCAGGTGGAGGTCACGTTCGACATCGATGCCAACGGTATTGTTCACGTCTCGGCAAAAGACATGGCGACGCAGAAAGAGCAGTCGATCCGGATCACCGCCTCCAGCGGTCTCAGCAAGGAGGAGATCGACAAGCTGGTGAAAGAAGCGCAGGCGCACGCCGATGAGGATAAGAAGAAGAAAGAGCGGGTTGAGGTTGGAAACGAGGCGGACAGTCTCATTTACGCCACCGAAAAATCGCTGGCCGATTTAGGAGATGCCGCGGCCGAAGACCGGACCCTGGTCCAGGAGAAAATCGCCCAGACCAGGAAGGCATTGGAATCGAACAGTGTCGATGAGATCCGGGCCGCGATTGCCGAGCTTTCGAAGGCTTCTCACAAGCTGGCGGAAGCCGCCTATAAGAAAACAGGAGCCCAAGCGGGGGCGGGAGCCGGTCCGACAGGCGCCGGTCCCGGCGGAGACGGCGGCGGTTCAGCCGACGGCCAGGGGGCGAAAGCCGATGAAAACGTGGTCGACGCCGAGTTTGAAGAGACCGACAAAAACAAAAAATAGTAAAGGCGCCAGTAAGGCAGCGGGGGGAGGCTGGACCCGGCCTCCCTCGGCGGTGTCCAGTCATCCTATTGATATCATAACGGAGTTGCATGGCTACGAAGAGAGATTATTACGAGGTCCTCGGCACCGAACGAAACGCCTCCGAGGAAGAGTTGAAAAAGGCCTACCGCAAACTGGCGCTGAAGTTTCACCCTGACCGGAATCCGGATGACAAACAGGCGGAGGATCATTTCAAGGAGATCAACGAGGCGTACAGCGTTCTGGCGGATGCCGAAAAGCGAAAACAGTATGACCTCTTTGGCCATGCGGGTCCGGCGTCGGGCGGAGGCGGTTTCGACTTTTCACAAGGAGGGGGCTTCTCCGATGTTTTCGGCGACATCTTCGAAGAGTTTTTTGGCGGTTCACCGGGGCAGGGGAGAAGAAGGGTACAGCGCGGCAATGACCTTCGCTACAACATGACGGTGACCTTTGATGAGGCGATCTTCGGAAAAGAGGCGAAGATCAAGCTTCGCCGGCCCGAGCCGTGTAGCGGCTGCAAGGGGACCGGCGCTAAAGATGGAAGCACGAAAGTCTGCGCCACCTGTGGCGGCGCCGGGCAGGTCCGGTTCCAGCAGGGCCTCTTTGCGGTGAGCCGCACCTGTAATGCCTGCCGGGGAGAAGGCCGAATCATTAAGGAGGCGTGTCCGGAGTGCCGCGGAGAGCGATATACCACCCGTGATAAGACCATCTCGATCAAAATACCACCGGGGGTAGAAACCGGCTCCCGTCTTCGAGTGACCGGAGAGGGAGAGTCTGGGTTTAACGGCGGCCCTTCCGGGGATCTTTATGTGGTCATTACCGTTCAGGAGCATCCCCAATTCGTCCGGGAGGGGGATCATATCCTCTGTGAAGTGCCGATCAGTTTTATTAAGGCGATTTTGGGCGGAAAGGTGGAGGCCCCGACCATCAAAGGCGCCACGGCGATCAAGATTCCGCCCGGGACTCAGGACGGCAGGGTCTTTCGTCTCAAGGGACTTGGATTCCCGAATCTGCGCGGCCATGGAATCGGAGATGAGCTGGTCAAAATCAAGGTGGAAATTCCGACGAAACTGACGGCCAAACAAAAAGAGCTTTTAGAAGAATATGCGAAGGTCAGCGGGGAGACGGTTGAAGCCGATTCGGGGAAGCTCTTCGAGAAGGTCAAAAACTTATTTGAATAAACCCTGTAAAGGGGCCCGCTTTCGCCCGTCGAATACCTCCTCTGGAAGTTCCGTCTCTTTACCATGATATCGAGAACCGATGCCGGTCTATTTTATCTCCTCAGGGCAGATTGATCAGAAAAAAATTGAAATCGGTCATGATTTGGCGCACCATCTTCAGAACGTTTTGCGTGTCAAAATAGGCGAGACCCTCCTTTTCGTTGATGAACAGCCGAAACGCTATCACGCCAAGGTCATCGAATCGCTCCCCGGCCGGCTGGTGCTCGAAATCGAGCGTGAGGAGGAGGCGGTCCGGAGCGGCCCGATGATCCGCCTGGGGATCGCTCTTTTAAAAGGGGAGAAGATGGATTGGGTGTTCCAGAAGGCGACCGAACTCGGGGTGGCTTCCATCGTTCCCCTTCTGACGAAACGGGTGATTGCAAGGCCGAAGCCGGACCGTTTTCCGCATCAACGGGAGCGATGGACGAAAATCATCAGAGAAGCGGCGCAGCAGTCAGGGCGGTGGGACGTTCCCCGGATCGATCTCCCGTCCGATCTCACCCCTTTTTTGTCGGACGCTGCGCCCGGTTTTAAGTTTATTTTTTATGAGGCGGCCCCGGCCGGCCCGCTCCGGGAGAAGATGAAAAAGACCCTCGATTCTTTCTCGGCGCATTCTCTTTCCGACCGAGTAGGTCGGCCTTCGAAGCATGGCCTTGAAGGAACGGTTCTGATCGGACCCGAAGGGGGATGGGATCAATCAGAGGTCGACCTGGCCGTTCAAAAAGGGTACACCGTCCTTTCGTTGGGGGAGAGAACTCTCCGCGCCGAAACGGCCGCCCTGGCCGCGCTCGCGATCGTGCAGTATGAAATCGAAGGGAGTGTGGAGAGACAAGATGGAAGTCATTAATCCCCTTGAGGGTCCGGAAGATTCCCCGATGGACCCTGTCGGTCAGCCCGGCATCGAAAGAGAGTCGATCCATTCAGAGACGGCCTCTCCGGCGGCGATTCTACAGCCGGCCGGTTTTATCCGGCGGGCGGTGGCGTTCATCATCGATTTTTTTATTATCGAATTCCTTTATCTGATCCTGATGGGAATGGGGGTTTGGGGAGTGCAGCTTTCGGGAGCAGGAACTGGCGACTTTTTCCCCTCGGAGTCCGGCCTGGCCTCTTTGGCGACCCCTTTTATCGCCGCGTGGTTTTTTCTCTTCATTGCTTACTTCACCTTTTTTCATTCTTACGACGGACAGACCCCGGCCAAAATGATCGTTCGAATCAAAGTCGCCGCGGAGTCGGGGGCCCCCCTTCCCTTTTTCCAGGCGCTGGCTCGTTCGTTCGGCTATTTCATATCGGGATTTTTTTTCGGTTTCGGATTTCTTCTCTCGATCTTCGAACGAAAGAAAAGAGCGCTTCACGATTTCCTGGTTCGCTCCTATGTTGTTCTCTCCTGATGTCTTATCCCGCCCCACCCCCATGTCCGGCTTCGGCCGTATTTTTCTCGTCGTTTGCTTGATGATCTTTCCCGCTGTCCTTTCGGCCGGGGAGCCGGTCGAACGGATCGCCGCCGTGGTCAACGGGGAGATCGTCTTCCTCTCCGATCTGCAAAGGCACCGGTTCTTTTTCGAGCCGCTCGAAAAGGAGGGAGAGGCTTCAAACGATCTTCAAAAAGCGCTCGATGCCGTCATCCATCACCGCCTTCTCCTGAAGGAGGCCCGCCGTTTTGTGTTGCAGGGTCCGACCGAAGAGGAGATCGATCAACGGCTGAAATCGATTCGGCGGCGATTTAAAACCGAGTTGGCCCTCGTGCAGGCCCTCAATCAGGCCGGTTTCTCCCTGGAAGAGTTTAAAGAAGAGATTCGCGAGTATCTTTGGGTGGAGCGGCTGATTCAGGAGCGGATTCAGTCTTTTATTTTCATCACACCGAGGCAGGTGGAACAATACTACCAGGGACATCCTCAAGAGTTCAAAGACAAAAAGCTGGTGGAAGTAGAGCCGAAAATACGAAAGTTCTTGATCGAAGAGCGGGAGACGCTGAAGACGAGAGAATACCTGGCTCGGCTCAGGGAACACGCCGACATCCAGATCAATCTGACCGCGCCGGCGGAGGCGACCCCACCTGGACAATCATCTCCAGCTCCACCGGGGCATTGAGGGGCAACTCGGCGGCGCCGAGGGCTAGGCGGGCGTGCCGGCCGGCCTCTCCGAAGATTTGAACCAGCAAATCGGAAGCGCCGTTGGCGACCGCCGGCTGCTGGGTGAACCCCTCCGCCGAGGCGACGTGGACGCCGATTCGAACGATCCGCGCCACCTTATCGAGCGAACCAAGCTCCGCCTTGATTACCGCCAGCGCATTGAGCAGCGTGATCCGGGCGATCTCCTGTCCCTGCTCCACCGTCAGTTCCTTTCCCAGCTTCCCGGTCATCACCATCTTCCCCTCCACCATCGGAATCATGCCGGAGAGAAAAAGGAGATCGCCGCTCCGAACCGCCGGCAGATAGGTTGCGACCGGTTTGGGAGCGGAAGGGAGGGTCAAACCGAGCGATTGAAGTTTTTTTTCATAGTCCACGGGAGCGCTCCAACTCAGTCCATTATATGCTTTTCAATATGCTTTTCAAATCACGGAAAGAAAGCGCTCTCCGACCGGCAGCGGATCGACGCCGAAGCCGTCTAGCACCATTAAGAGGACCCTGCTGTCTTTTGTGGGCAAAGCAGACACGTCACCTGGCGTTTCCTTTTCTGGAATTTTCGGACCGCGTTATTATGATCGCGAAGTGTGGCGGAAAAAAAGTGCGTTCCGTCGTTTCTGGAAACAAAATAGAGGTAATCGACGTCCGCAGGAAAGAGCGCGGCATAGAGCGATTCCCGTCCGGGATTTGAAATCGGTCCGGGGGGAAGGCCGCCGAAGCGGTATGTGTTGTAAGGAGAGGGAACCTGCAGGTTTTTCTTGGTTAGGTTTCCGTTGAAGTCGGTCATGGAAAAGATCACGGTCGGATCGCTCTGAAGCCGCATTTTCTTTTTCAGCCGGTTGTGAAAGACGGCGGAGATGAGGGGGCGCTCCGGAGGGCTGGCCGTTTCCTCCTCGATAATGGAGGCGAGCGTGACCACTTCCCGCTGGGTCATGCCGAGCGCATCCGCCCGTTTTCGGAGAGATTCATTGTAAACGGTCTGAAACTGAACGACCATCCGCTTGACGATTTCGAACGGCGGGGTTCTTTTTGCAAAATAGTAGGTATCCGGAAAGAGGTAGCCTTCCATCGTCTCCCCTTCGATACCGAACTCTTTCAGCAATAACGGATCTTGAACCACTTTCAAAAAAACCTCGGCGCTGAGAAGGCGGGCCTCCTCAAGGGCATTGCCGATCTGGGCGGAGGTCGCCCCTTCCGGAATGGTCACCGGGTGCTGCAGGATTTTACCCCGGACCAGCATCTCGAGGAGCTCCATCGGACGCATGGCGGTATGGAACGCATACTCCCCCGGCTTGATATTTTTCTCGCTGCGGGTCCATTTTCCGAGAAGGTTGAAATAAAGAGGTTTTGTAAGGAGACCCTCCTGGTGAAGCAACGCGGTGGCCTCTCCAAAGGAGGCCCCCTCCGGAATATCGATCACTTTATAGACTTCGATGGAAGAGGGCGCATTCTTGAGAAAGAAGATTCCCTGAACGGCGGCGACTGAAACCAGAAGCGAAAAGAGGAAAAGGGTCATCCAAAATTTGGCCATTACGCGATCTCATATCCAGGGCCGGCGCGGCGCGTTTTCTAAAACATTTGAAAAAGCGCCGCATCCACCTTCGAAGGCGACTTGCAGATCAATCCCGTGGAAGGTGAAGGTACTCTTATTATATTTTATGGCTGAGAATTTGACAAGGTCGCGGCGGTGAAGAAAGTGTCTACTTTGATTCCGGCTGGGCGCCCTCCCACCGGCGCAGCCGCGCGGCCAGCTCGGCCAGCTCTTTTTCAAAGCGTTCAAGATCGGCCTGGGTTGGAAGCTTCACCCGGCTGCTGATTTTCTTGCAGAGATCTTCGACCTTCTGATTGAGCTCGTGCTCTCCTTTTTCGGCCGATTCAAAAAAAGCTTTGATCCGGCGGGCTTCTTCGCTTTGGTTTTCTTCTCCTTTTTTTGCCAGCTCTTCGACGAGCTCCTTGGCCCGTTCCGAAAAGCCAATGCCGATGAGGGCGGCTTTTTTTAAGAGTGTAAACATCATGTCCTCCTTAAATAAATACCAATCTGTTTTTTATGGTTTTTGGATCTTTTTTATGATTTCGACTGCGCGCTCTAATGTCGAGTCGAGCTTTTCGACCCGCTTCCCTCCGGCCTGCGCCATTTCTGCTTTTCCACCTCCGGTTCCCTCGATCAGGGCAGCCATCTCTTTTACGATGTCGGCCGCTGAGATGCGGCCTGCCCAATCCGGCGTGACCATCACGACAATGGACACCTTTTCCCCCTTTGCGTCGGGCGCGCCGACAACGATCACACCCGATTTGAGCTGGTTCCGAAACCGATCTGCATAAGCGCGAATATCTTTAATTTCGCCGGAAGGAACTTTCTCCACCCGAACCTTAAGATCGCCGAGGGTGTGGATCTTTTCCGCATATAAAGGCTCTACGGATTGGCCGCCGTAAATCTGGCCGGTCCGAGCTTGTTCATTCTTCCTTTTTTCTTCCTGCAACTGTGTCCTCAGCGATTCGACCTTCTGGACCACCTCTTCCGGCCGCGCCCGAAGCAGCGAGGAAATCTCCCGGAGGGAGCGTCCCTGGTTTTTTACATACTGGTACGCGGCCGGCCCGGTGAGCGCTTCGATCCGGCGGATGCCGGCGGCGACGCTGCTCTCCTTGACGATCATAAAGAGGCCGATCTCCCCGGTCTCGTGGCAGTGGGTCCCGCCGCAAAGCTCCCGGCTGAAATCGGCGAGGTCCACCACGCGGACCCGGTCGCCGTACTTCTCGCCGAAAAGCGCCATCGCCCCGGTCGAAATCGCCTCTTTCGTTTCCATCACCCGAGTCAGAACCTTCGCATCTTCCCGAATCCGCTGGTTGACCCGTGCCTCCACCCGCTCGATCTCCTTCTCGGTGAGAGGGGTGAAATGATAGAAGTCGAACCGGAGCCGGTCGGGGGCCACCAGCGACCCCGCCTGCTTTACATGGTCGCCGAGCACCTCCCGGAGGACCGCATGAAGGATATGGGTTCCGGTGTGGTTGCGCGCCGCGTTCTTCCTCGCCTCGGAATCGACGGCAACGTGATACCGGTCTCCGACGTTGATCGTTCCCTGGATCACCTTGGCGCGATGGAGATGAAGATTCGGGACCGGCTTGACCGTGTTGCTGATCTCAACCAGCGCCGTCGGAGAAGAAAGGGTTCCCGGGTCGCCGACCTGCCCTCCCCCTTCGGCGTAAAAAGAGGTCGGGTTGAAAATCAGATCGACCGTCTCTCCCCCTTGGGCTGAGGAGACCCGGTCGGTCCCTTTCAGAATCGCCAAGAGGGCGACCTCTTCTTCCAGATGCTCATAACCTGAGAAGTCGCTCTTGCCGAGTTCTTCGACGAGCGCCCGATAGACCGGCTCGCCCTTCACATGCAGTGTTCCACCCTTTTCTCCTTCGCCGGCGCCGGTCCATGATTTTCTCGCCCGCTCGCGCTGAACTTCCATCGCGGCGTTGAAGCCCGGCTCGTCGGTTTTCATCTCCGCTTCCAGCGCCATCTCCGTCGCCAGATCGAGCGGGAAGCCGTAGGTGTCGTAGAGAGTAAAGAGATCCTCTCCCGGGATGATTTTTTCCCCGCGCCCTTTGACCTTGGCGATGATCTCTTCCAGGAGTTGCACCCCCTGGTTGAGGGTATTAATGAAGCGCTCCTCCTCCAGCAGGACCGCTTGCGCGACCTGCTTCCGGTGCTGTTCCAGGTCGGGATAGGGGCCGCGCATCGTGTCGATCACCACCCCGGTCATCGCGTGGAGGAAGGGATCGTGGAACCCGAGTTGTTTCCCGAATCGGGCGGCGCGGCGAAGTATCCGTCGGAGGACATAGCCTCGTCCTTCGTTCGAGGGGATCACGCCGTCGTTGATGAGAAACGTAATGGCGCGAAGGTGGTCGGCAATGACCCGCCCCGCCATCGTCCTCCGAACCTCGGTGTCGGACGTTCCCGCCCGCTCGCCGATCGCCTTGAATATCGGCTGGAATAAGTCGGTGTCGTAGTTGCTTAAGACCCCCTGGCAGACCGCGGTGATCCGCTCCAGACCCATGCCGGTGTCGATGCTCGGCTTTGGAAGCGGGGTCAACTTCCCCTCCGCATCGCGATTGTACTGCATGAAGACCAGGTTCCAGATTTCCAGATAGCGGTCGCAGTCGCAGCGGCCGATCCCGGGGCAATCGGCGTGAACCCGCTCCCCCTGATCGATCAGGATCTCGGAACAGGGGCCGCAGGGACCGGTCTCCCCCATCGACCAGAAATTGTCTTTTTCTCCGAGACGGATGATCCGGTCGGCGCGGACATGCGCCTTCCAGAGGTCGGCCGCTTCATCGTCGTCCCTAAAGACCGTCACCCATAGCCGGGCGGGATCGAGTTTGAACGGTTGGGTCAAGAGCTCCCAGGCATAGGCGATCGCGTCTTTTTTGAAGTAGTCGCCGAAGGAGAAATTTCCGAGCATTTCAAAAAAAGTATGGTGCCGGGCGGTCTGCCCCACGTTGTCGAGGTCGTTGTGCTTTCCGCCCGCACGCATGCTCTTCTGGGATGAGGCGGCCCGTTTGTACGGGCGCGACGCCTCTCCTAAAAAGACCGATTTGAACTGCACCATTCCCGCGTTGGTGAAGAGGAGAGTCGGATCCTTCTCCGGGATTAACGGGGAGCTGGGGACCTCGGTGTGCCCCCGCTCTGAAAAGTAGCGGATAAACTGAGCGCGAATTTCTGAAGAGGTCATCATCTCTTTCCTATAAAATAGGTCCTTAAGCGAAAAATTACGGCGTTCCTTTAAAATTAGGTCCTTAAGCGACCGAGTAGGTCCGTCAGGAGCAACATGACGTTGAAAGATTACGGCGTTCCTTTAAAATAGGTCCTTAAGCGAAAGATTACGGCGTTCCTTTCTTTCTGAGCGCTTTTAAAATGGTTTCTGCGGCAAAACCTTTCCGTTGAAGAAAAGCAAACGCCCGCCGTTGGACGGCCGGATCTTCAAGAAGCGCCGGATCCTTAAACCGCCGCCCCAGGGCCGCTTCGGCCGATTGGGCCGGGTCGTGTTCTTCAGAGAGCTGATCCAGAGCGGCGTCGGCCTCCGCGGCGGAGATCCCTTTCTCCAGGAGCTCTTGCCTAAGACGGACCGGACCGAAGTGGCGATATTCTGTTCGCGACCGGGCCCACTGACGGGCAAAGCGGAGGTCGTTCAGCGCGCCGATTTCCTGGAGGAATGTAATCACCTTCAAAATGACCGAATCTGAAAAATCCTTCTCTTTTAGTTTTGCGGCCATCTCGCGCGAGGTGCGGTCGCGGTACGAAAGGATCCGGTAAGCGGCCTGTTTGGCTGCATCGAAAGAGCCGTTCCGGTGGTCTCCCTTCGCCGGGTCTTCTTCAGGCATCGCCGTCCTCTTAAAATAGGTTCTAGCGCGAAAGATTAAAGGAACGCCGCCGGGTAGGTCGGCCCTGGAAGCATGGCCGTGATAAATTTAGCTTCAGGAGACCTATGTTAACGGCGCTCAGATTTTTTTCAAAAACGGTCGACGTCCAGCTTCGGGCTCCCATCTTCTTTCTCTTGCGTTTCTTCCCAGCTCTCGCTGGTCGATTGAATCCCCTTTATTTTTAGCGCGAAATCTTCCGGATTGCTGGTCCACTTCAACGCCTCTTCGTACGTGATCAACTGCTTCTTGAATAGATCATGGAGCGATTGATCGAAGGTCTGCATCCCGTATTGAGAAGTGCCCGCGGCGATGATGTCGTGGATCCGCCGCGTTTTTTCCGGATCGATGATTGCTTCCCGGACCGTCTGGGTCGCAATCATAATTTCTACGGCGGGGGCCCGTCCCTTTCCGTCGGCCCGCGGAACCAGCCGCATCGAGATAATGGCCCGTATCACAGAAGCGAGTTGCATTCGAACCTGCTTCTGCTGGTAGGGGGGGAAGACGGAGATGATCCGGTTGATCGTCTCCGGGGCATCGAGGGTGTGAAGGGTGCTCAAGACCAGGTGGCCGGTCTCCGCGGCCGTCAATGCCGTGGAGATGGTTTCAAAGTCACGCATCTCGCCGACCAGGATGACATCGGGGTCTTGCCGCAGCGCGGACCGAAGGGCGATGCCGAACGATTCGGTGTCATGGCCGATCTCCCGCTGGCTGACGATCCCTTTTTTATCGCGGTGTAAAAATTCGATCGGATCTTCGATCGTGATGATATTGACCGTTCGATTTTGGTTGATGTAATCGATGATCGCCGCCAGGGTGGTCGATTTTCCGCTTCCGGTGGTCCCGGTCACCAGGATCAGGCCGCGCTGCTCCAGCGCCGTTTTCTCAACGACCGGGGGAAGCACCAGATCGCGGATCGACAGGATCTTGACCGGGATGACCCGGAAGACCATCCCGATCGTCCCGCGCTGCTGAAAGATGTTGACGCGGAACCGCCCCAGGCCGGCCGCGCTATAGGCCAGGTCGAGTTCGCACTTCTCTTTGAACTTTTCCTTCTGGGAAGCGCTCATGATCGAAAAGGCCAAACCGACCGTTTCCTCCTGATTGAGCTTCGGGAATTTATCGAGCGGGATGAGCTCTCCATGGACCCGAACCATCGGGAAGACCCCGACCTTCAGGTGAAGATCCGATGCCCCTTTTTCGATCGATCCCCGCAGTAACTCATCGATGTTCATGACTGGTCCTCCCGCTTCGTCCTTGTGTCGATCCGTTTTCCAGCCGATTCCATAAAGCTATTTCTTTCCCTTCTCGCCCGCAAGGACGGGAGAGAGAGGTTCTTTCTTTTCCTCTCCCCTTCTCGGAAGCCCGTTCGCATCGCGGATGACCTGCTCGATGGCCGCAGCCGAAGTTGGGTTTTCCTTCAGATAGTTGACCGACTGGTCTCTCCCTTGTCCGATTCGCTCTCCCTTGTAAGAATACCAGGCGCCGCTCTTTTCGACAATTTTCTTTTCGACCCCCAGGTCGAGGATCTCTCCGAGCTTGGAGACGCCGACGTTGAAGAGAACGTCGAACTCCGCCTGCCGGAAAGGAGGGGCCATTTTGTTCTTGACCACCTTCACCCGAACGCGGTTTCCAATCACCTCCTGGCCCTCTTTGATCGCTTCCACACGTCGGATATCGAGCCGGACGGAAGAGTAAAACTTCAGGGCGTTGCCGCCGGTGGTGGTTTCCGGGTTCCCGAACATCACGCCGATTTTCATCCGGATTTGATTGATGAAGATCACGGAGGTGTGAGATTTGGAGATCGCCGCCGTCAGTTTCCGAAGCGCCTGAGACATCAAGCGGGCCTGCAGTCCCATATGGGAATCCCCCATCTCTCCTTCGATTTCAGCCCGGGGAACCAGGGCGGCGACCGAGTCGATGACGATCACATCAAGCGCGCCGCTTCGAACGAGGGTCTCGGCGATCTCCAACGCCTGCTCGCCGGTATCGGGCTGAGAAACCAGAAGGTCATCCACCTTGACCCCCAGCCGGGAGGCATAATGAATGTCGAGCGCATGTTCCGCATCGATAAACGCCGCGGCCCCGCCGGCCTTTTGCGCCTCGGCAATGACATGAAGGGTCAGGGTGGTCTTCCCGGAGGCTTCCGGTCCGAAGATCTCGATGACCCGCCCCCGCGGAATCCCTCCGATGCCGAGGGCGATGTCGAGCCCGAGCGACCCGCTTGGAATGACCGGGACACTGGCGGCCATCTCTTCGGCTCCCAGTTTCATGATCGCCCCTTTGCCGAACTGCTTCTCGATCTGCGCCATGGCCAATTCCAATGCTTTTTCCCGGTGGTTATCTTTTTGATTGTTTTTTTCTATCATTTTTTCTCCTTAACGAATAAAAATGCTTTACGGTTGTTGATCGATCCTCTGAAATCCTGCGAATAGGGCCGACCGGCTCATTTTCGGCTTTTGAAGGGGGATGCAAAAAGAGATTCATACACCGATCCCGCCGGTCTGAGTTGACTTTCCATCAGCACCACCTGCGACACCGTGCATTGCCCGATCTGAACCTCCTTTTCCTGGGTGATCCAACGGGTAAAGGGGTCGGAGGCGAACCCTTCTCTGACCCGTCCCAGTGTCAGATGGGGCCGATAGGGACGCTTCTCCAGCGGAATGCCAAGCGATCCGATTCGGTCGGTCAAGTCCTGCTGCAGCTTCATCAGGGGCGTCTCCTCCGGAATGCCCGCCCAGACCACCTTGGGGGAGCGAAGCGGTGGAAAAACGCCCAGCCCATTCACGTTGATTGAGAACGGGGACGACCGCTCGGAGACCTCCTGAATGACTTCTTCGATCCTGGCGCGGAGCGATGAGTCGGTCCATCCCAAAAAAACCAGGGTCAGATGAATCTGTTGGGGATCGATCCATTTGACGGAAGTCGTCTTCGTTTTTCCAATCGCCTGCAGCGCTTCGCACCCCTTACGAATTTCTTCAGAGATCGGCAATGCAATAAAAAGGCGCGGCGTCTTCATCTGTTGCAAAGTTATATCATTTTCTCCGGGTTTTTTCAGCTATCAAATAGCGCCGGACCGTCTCCAATGCCATTTGAGCCGCCTGGGATTGGATCGCCTCCCGCGCCCCTTCAAAATGAAAGCGCGAGGCGTTCGACCGATCCGAATCCGAAAGGGCGATGTAGACCAGGCCGACCGGTTTTTGGAGGCTTCCCCCATCGGGGCCTGCGATGCCGGTGACCGCCAAACCGAGCGCCACCTCTTCTTTCAGGCGAATCCCTTCGGCCATGGCCAAAGCCACCTCGGGGCTCACCGCCCCCTTTTCATTCAGGAGGGCGTTCGGCACCGATAGAAGACGTTCCTTCGAACGGTTGCTGTAGGTGACGCAGGCCGATTCAAAATAGCGGGAACTTCCCGGAACGCGGGTCAGCCGGGCGGCGATCCGGCCCCCGGTGCACGACTCGGCCACGGCCAGGCGCATTCCCAGGTCGAGAAGGAGCCGTCCCACCACGACCTCCAACGCTTCTCCTTCGAATGCCTCCCCGTCATCTGTTAAGTCGATTTTCATAAAGTGAACGCTCTCAGGCCCCGACGAGGGCGTGGAGTATTTTTTCGGAAAGCCGCAGGAGGCCGATGGTATAAACGGCCGCCAAAAGATCGTCCATCATCACCCCCCATCCTCCCCGCAGCTTTTCAAGGGTCCGGATCGGGGGAGGCTTCGTGATATCGAAGAGGCGGAAGAGCAAGAATCCCGCGATCCACCAGCGGGGAGAGGGAGGGAGAAGAAAAGAAACGAGCAGCATGGCGAATATTTCATCGATGACGATATGGCTTGAATCTTTCAGTTTAAAAAAAGATTCGCTGAGGCCTGCGGTGTAAACGCCGATCCCGAAGGTGAAAAAGAGGACAAGCGCACCACCCGCGGTAGAAAGATCCCGCAAAATAAAAAAGAGGAAAAAGCCGACGAGACTTCCGGCGGTGCCCGGCATCACGGGGAGATAGCCGACCCCCAAGCCGGTCGCAATCCGGCTGGCCCACTTTCCCGGCGGGGTGGCTGTTCCGACCTGTGCGGTAAAACGCATAAAAAATCTTTCCATTGCGTCAGAGGGAGGCAGAAACTGAACGGAGCCGTTTGTCCGCTGTCAATGAAGCGATACCGGGCGAATTGCTGGGAGTCTGAATCGATCGAATTTTGAGCAAAAACTCACGAAATTATTGAGGTATAATAATATTTTCTTCGGTCCGTGTCAAGGAAGCACGCGGTGAGAAACGGCCCTGATTTTAACCCAAACCGCCGGTCTTTTCTGATGGCCGGATCGATCGCAAAGAGAGGTGTTTCTCCGAGGCGTCTCGCGGGGCGCTAATTATCTTGACAAACTGAAAGGGCCCTCTTTAAGATATAAAATTTTGATACAAAGAAGCGCGTCAATCGAAGCACGCCACAACCCCTTTTTCGATAGGAGAGGCACCCTCAATGGATAATACGTTCGTCATCATATTGTTCTCGCTCGTCTGCGCAGGGATCGGCATCGCTTACGCCCTCTACCTTTCACTCTGGGTCATGAAGCTTGATGCAGGGACCACGGAAATGAAGAAAATTCAGGCGGCGATCCAGGAAGGGGCACAGGCCTATATGGCGCGGCAGTATAAAACCGTCTCGATCGTGGCGGCGATTATTTTTGTCCTTCTCTGGGTCTCGGGATTCTGGTCGGATCAGTTCGGTCTTCTGACGGCCGTTGGATTTCTGGTCGGCGGCGTGGCCTCGGCAATTTCCGGTTATGTCGGGATGGCGGTGGCGGTTCGGGCGAATGTCAGAACGGCGCAGGCGGCCCACCAGGGGATGAGCGCCGCCCTCAACGTCGCATTCCGCGGCGGCGCGGTAACGGGGCTGTTGCTCCTCGGTCTTGGCCTGCTGGCCGTCACCGGTTTTTATGCGGCCGCCTCGGCGATCGCCGGGGAGGCGAAGACCATTCCGGCCCTTCTGTCGCTCGGCTTGGGCGGGAGCCTGATTTCCCTTTTTGCCCGGGTCGGCGGGGGGATCTACACCAAAGCGGCCGACGTCGGCGCCGATCTGGTCGGGAAGGTGGAGGCCGGCATTCCTGAGGACGACCCGCGCAATCCGGCCGTGATCGCGGACAACGTGGGGGACAACGTCGGCGATTGCGCCGGGATGGCGGCCGACCTCTTCGAAACCTATGCGGTCACCACGGTCGCCACCATGGCGCTGGCCCATCTTCTCTATCCCGAATCCAAAAACGCCATGCTCTTCCCGCTGGTTTTGGGAGCGGCCGCCATCCTCATGACGATCGTCGGGAGCTGGTTTGTCCGCCTCGGTCCGGGAGGGGGGATCATGGCGACCCTCTACAAAGGGTTTGTCGCCACCGGCGCCCTTTCCGCCGCCGCCTTCTATCCGGTGACCACCTGGCTCATGGACGGCGTCGGGGGAATCTCTGCGTTGAACTATTATTTCACCGCCCTCATCGGTCTCGCGGTCACGATGGCCCTGGTCGTCATCACCGATTATTACACCGCGAAAAGATTCAGCCCGGTCCAGGAGATCGCGAAAGCCTCGGTCACGGGGCATGGCACCAACATCATCGCCGGTCTGGCCGTTTCGCTCCAATCGACCGCGATGCCGGTTCTGGTGATCGCCGCCGCGATTCTCGGCAGCCATAAGCTGGCCGGTCTTTTCGGCGTGGCGGTCGCGGCGGAGGCGATGCTGACGATGGCGGGAATCGTGGTGGCGATCGATGCGTTCGGGCCGATCACCGACAACGCCGGCGGGATCGCCGAGATGGCCAACATGGGGAAAGCGGTGCGAGACGTCACCGATCCGTTGGACGCGGTCGGAAACACCACCAAGGCGGTGACCAAGGGCTATGCGATCGGTTCCGCCGGACTGGCGGCAATCGTTCTCTTCTCGGAATATACCCGTTCGGTCTCCAAAGGGGGGACGGCGATGGTCTTCGATCTTTCCGACCCGCTGGTCCTGGTCGGCCTTTTCATCGGCGGCCTGCTTCCGTTCCTCTTCGCGGCGTTCCTGATGAAGGCGGTGGGGCAGGCGGCCGGCTCCGTGGTGGAAGAGGTCCGGCGGCAGTTCAGAGAGATCAAGGGAATCATGGAGGGAACCGGCAAGCCCGATTACGCCCGGTGTGTCGATATCGTGACCGTTGCGGCGATTCAGAAGATGATGATCCCGTCCCTGATCCCTGTCCTGGCCCCGCTTCTGGTCGGCGTGGCGCTCGGCCCGAAGGCGCTCGGCGGGGTTTTGGTGGGGAGCATTGTGACCGGCCTTTTTGTGGCGATCTCGATGACCTCCGGCGGCGCGGCGTGGGACAACGCGAAGAAGTTTATCGAAGAGGGACATTACGGCGGGAAAAAGAGCCCGGCGCACCAGGCGGCGGTGACCGGCGATACGGTCGGTGATCCCTATAAGGACACCGCCGGGCCGGCGATCAACCCGATGATCAAAGTGATCAATCTGGTTGCGGTGCTGATCGGTGTGCTGCTTTTTTCTTAAGAGGGAACAGATCGGGCGGGAAGCGGTTCTCTACTTGTTTTTCTTTTCGGGGGCCGGCCCTGCCGGCGCGGTTCCCTGCCCCGGCTCGCCGACGAGCGACTTCAACTCGGACATGAACTGATTGATGTCTTTAAATTCGCGGTAGACCGAGGCAAACCGGACATAGGCCACCTGATCGAGTTCGTGCAACTGCCGCATCACCTCTTCGCCGACGAGGCGGCTTTCGACTTCGGTTTCTCCCAGATCCTGAATCTTTTTCTCAATTCGCGTCACGACCGTTTCGAGCAGGTCGACGCTGACCGGCCTTTTTTCACACGCCTTTTTCAGACCTGAGAAAATCTTCTGGCGGTCAAACGGCTCCCGTCGGCTGTCCTTTTTCACCACCATCGGAAAATTCTCTTCCACCCGCTCATACGTGGTATAGCGCCGCTGGCAATGGAGGCATTCGCGTCTCCGCCGGATCACCTCGCCCTCTTTGCTGAGCCGTGAATCGACGACTTTGTCTTCCAGATGATTACAAAATGGACATTGCATTTATTTGTATGTGGGTTCCGTTGGGTTCACCCGGAGAGATAAACCGCTTCGGTATCCAGACCTCCGTGCCCGCGCCGGCGAAGCCGGATGCGCGCTTATTTCGTCAAAAAGTTCTTTCCAAATCCTCAAGAATCCGCTCGGGTAATGCGGTCGGGCGCTGAAACGCCGCTACGAAAACCGTTTGCAGAGGGATTGAACGTCGATCCGGACTTTTTCAAGGGCCGCCGGTTCTTTCCGGTTCTGAAGGGCGGTATCGATCAGGGCGGCGATGTCACCCATCTCTTTCTCTTTCATCCCCCGGGTGGTGACGATCGGAGTTCCCAGGCGGATGCCGCTCGCCTGCGCCGGGGGCCGTTCGTCGAATGGAATGGCGTTTTTGTTGACGGTGATGCCGGCCAGGTCGAGCGCCTCTTCCGCCTCTTTGCCGGTGATTCCCCGTTTTGTCAAATCGACCAGCATCAGATGGTTGTCGGTGCCGCCGGAGACGATATCGTACCCCTTTGACATGAGCCCCTTCGCCAGGGCCGCGGCGTTGGCGACGATCTGCCTCTGATAGGTCGTAAACTCGGGGCTGAGCGCTTCTTTCAGCGCGACCGCTTTGGCCGCGATGATATGCATCAGCGGTCCTCCCTGGATCCCGGGGAAGATCGCCTTGTCGATTGCCTTTGCATATTTCTGCCGGCAGAGGATCATTCCCCCCCGCGGGCCGCGGAGCGTTTTGTGGGTGGTGGTGGTGACGAAGTCGGAGTACGCAACGGGAGAGGGATGGACCTTGGCCGCGACCAGCCCGGCGATATGGGCCATATCCACCATCAGGTAGGCGCCGACCCGGTCGGCGATCTCCCGAAAGCGATCAAAGCGTAAAATGCGTGAATAGGCCGAGGCGCCGACCACGATCATCTTCGGCCGTTCGGTTTCCGCCAGTTTCGCCACCTCGTCGTAGTCGATCCGGCCGGTTTCTCTCTGAACACCGTAAGACACCACCTTATAAAGCATTCCGGAAAAATTAACCGGGCTGCCGTGGGTCAGATGCCCGCCGTGCGCGAGGCTCATTCCAAGAATGGTATCGCCCGGTTTGAGCGTGGCAAAATAGACCGCCATATTGGCTCCGGATCCGGAGTGCGGCTGAACGTTGATATGTTCCGCGCCGAACAATTTCTTGGCCCGCTCGATGGCCAGAGACTCGACCACGTCGACGAATTCGCATCCGCCGTAATAGCGCCGGCCGGGATATCCTTCCGCATATTTGTTCGTCATGAGGGAGCCCTGGGCTTCCAGCACGGCGCGGCTGACGACGTTTTCCGAGGCGATCAGGATAATCTTTTCTTTTTCTCTTTCCGCTTCCCGAACGATCGCTTCTTCCACCTCGGGGTCGAAATTCTTCAAGCTGAACACGTCTTCTTTTTTCATATTCTTCAACCTACTGATGGGTTTATCGTTGCCGACCGGGTGAATGTTCTCCATTTAAAGCCAGCTTTAAGCCGGCGTCCGCGACGATTTTTGCGGACGGGTGATCCGCGCTACTCTTTCGAGAGCGGCGCGTCGGCCTGTTCGCGCTGCTCGATGGCCTCGATTTTTTCGATCCGCTTTTGGTGCCGCCCTGCGTCAAACTCCGACCGAAGCCAGGTTTCTACGATCTGAAGCGCCGTCTCCTCGTCCAGCACCCGCTCGCCCAGCACCAGAATATTGGCATCGTTATGGCGGCGGCTGACCTCGGCGGTGGTCACGTTGTGGCAAAGGGCGGCGCGGACCCCCCTGATTTTGTTTGCCGCGATCGACATCCCGATGCCGGTGCCGCAGATGAGGATGCCCCGGTCGGATTCGCCTTGAGAGACCGACTTCGCCACTTTGACGGCATAATCGGGATAGTCGACCGAATCGCGGCCGGCCGTCCCGAGGTCGTTCGCTTCAAGCTTTTTTTCTGTCAGATAACGGAGGATGCGGCTTTTGAGTCCAAAACCGGCGTGATCTGAAGCGATGGTAATTTTCATATAGGATCCTGAAGGGAGGATATCGAATCCCTCCTTCCCGTGTCAAGGGGAAACCGGTAGGGCGCCTTCGAATATTCTCAGAGCATTTCGCGGAGCGCCTGCTCCACCTCTTTTTTAACCAACACGATCACCTTGTCTCCGGGGGTCAGCTCGGTATCCCCTTTCGGAATGATTACCTCGTCTCCGCGGATGATCGAGATAAAGATCGCCCCCTCCGGAAGGGAGATTTCGCGGATCTTCTTTCCGAGGATCCACGAAGAGCGCGAGAGGTCCATTTCGATGATTTCGACGTTGCCCGACCGAAGGGTCACCAGCGGGATGACCATGTCTTCCGCTTTGACCTGCTCTTCGATCAGGGAGTCGATCAGCCGGGTGGAACTGACGGTCGCATCGATGCCGAGAGCGGAAAGGAGCGCCTCGTTTCTCGGATCGTTGACCCGGGCAATGGTCCGGGGGCATTTGAAGACCGATTTAGCGACCTGGCAGATCACCAGGTTGTCCTCGTCCGTTCCGGTGACCGCCACCAGGACGTCGGCCCGGTTGGCGCCCGCTTCCCGGAGCACGCTGACGCGGGAGCCGTTTCCTTCCATCAGCGATTCCCCGAATTCGGTTGCGAGACCGGATGCCTTGGATTTTTCTTTTTCGATTAAGAGCACTTCGTGGCCTTCTGCCAGAAGAAGTTTCACGAGATTGTATCCGACCTTACCCCCTCCGACGACGACGATATACATTTTATAGCCCTTTCTCTACGGTCTTCAGCATCTCTTGCAGCGCGAAATTGGTGGGGCAGATCGTCTCCAGCCCGAGGTCCCGGTACACGCCGGAAAGCGTCGGATCGAAGACCCGGATCAGCACGCGGGGGATACGATATTTCTTCTGCATGGCCTGGGCGACCATCAGGTTTACATTGTCGCTCCCGGTGACCACGATAAAAAAATCGGCCGGGCTTGAAAAAACCAGCGCGGCGGTTTCCTCATTAAAAATGTTGCCGCTGACGCGCCGAATCCCATCATGTTCATCGAGGTTTTTAAATTTCCGCTCGTCCTCATCGACGATAATGATCTGATGGCCCTTTTGCGCCAGCGCATTGGCAAGACGGGAGCCCAGACGCCCGGAACCGAGTATGACGATGTGCATCTTCACCTCTTTTTCTTTCAATATAATCGTTTAAATATCAAAATCAAAGCGCCGCCGCTTCAGACCCTTTCGGGCGTGAGCGTTCAGGTTCCCTTCGGAAGTTTGTCAATCACCACTTCGCAGGGGGAGTGTCTTAAAATGATGTCGGAGGTTCTCCCCAGGAGGTCCCCCCGCAGCCCGGCTTCGGGCCGGATTCCGACCACGATCATATCGACATCCCGGTCGCGCGCGATCCGGGCGATCTCTTCCCCAGCCAACCGTGCGCGTTGGATGATCTTCTGAGAGGGAAGGCCGTGAAGGTGGACGATGGAGGCAGCCCGGTCCAAGGCATCGCTCGCCACCTTCTCCGCTTCAGCCAGGGGAATGCCCAGCGGCATGGTTCGAGGCACCTCCAAGACGTAGGTTAAGAGAATCTCCGCCTTTTGCGCATCTCCCAAACGGCACGCCAGCTCCACCCCTCTTTCCGAATAGGGAAGGCCGACCGTCGGCACCAGAATTTTTTTAACCGCAAAGACCGATTGCCTCGCCTTCGCCGCAGCTGCCGGAATCTGAGCCGGAGGATGAAGCATCCACCAGAGAACGGAAACCAGCGAGACGACGAAAACAAATGCAATGACTGCCCCCAAAGGGTTAATTTCAGGCATCTACCATCTACTTCCTTAAAAGGGCCTTATAAAAAAGATAAAGCCGATATCCGCCGGCAGAAATAAATCCCAACCCCATTAGATAAGAAATCGAGGGGGCATCCTGGGAAATCGCGCGGTAGAAAGTCAGGCTTCCGACCACCAGGAAAAGGACCATATTCACCAGCATATAATAATCTCTCCAGGTCAGCTGCCTTATGAGAGAGCGTGCTTTTTTATCTGGGTGCGGCATGCTTCAATTTCCGATCCCGTTCTTCCAATGCCGATTTATACTGCTCGAGAAGATCGAACTCTTCCGCCGACGTCAAAATCGCAATCTGATCCTTCTCCCAATTTCGCTTGGAACTCCCTAAAAGGGGAAGACCTTCCCGCCACCTGAACCAGAAATAATATCCCAGCCACGCAAGAATCCACCCGGGGCCCGCAACCCGTCCCAACTCATGGGTCCAGAGCACGACGATGAGCATGCCAAAGGTAGCAATCAAGCCGGTGATTCCGAGGACCGGAACCTGCACCCCTTTTATGATGATATTGAACGGCATCTTGTAGGGACGCGGCGTATACGGATCTTTTGCGCGCAATGCAATCAGGGCGACAAAACTCAGAAGATAAGCGAGGGTCGCTCCGAAAGCATACATATTCACCATCGTATCCATTGCCCGAGGGCCAGATAAAAAGGCGAAGATGGCCTCTATGGCCGCCACCCCGCAGAAAAACACCACGCTTCGAACAGGAGTATGGTATTTGGGATGGACGGCATTAAACCAGGGGCTTGCCAGCCGGAACTCTCCCATGCTGTAGGTTAATCGAGAAGCGCCCATAACCCCGGTGTTGGCCGAGATAAGAACGATCGTGGCCCCCAAAATAGCGGCGGCGTGACCGGCCAGAAAACCGACGTAAGGAATCGCGCTGGCCAACGCGGCGACCGGGTCGGACTCCCTCGCCGCCAGCTCCTGCCAGGGAAGAATGCCCAGACTGAGAACCGGAAAAGACATGGAAAAGAGGAGAACGACAATAATCAAGGCAACCGATGTTCTTGGAATAATTGTGGCAGGGCGCCGCGTCTCCTGCGCCGCCTGAGAGACCGATTCCAATCCGACGTAAGAGATAATGGCGACCGACATGGCGTACAAAAACTGCTCTGCCGTCGGAAATTCGGTTTGATACTGCATGACGACCATCTCCGGTTTCCAGGCGAAAAGAAAACCAAGGACGAGGATGACGCTTTCCAAGAGCATGTCGATGCCGCCGATCAGCGCATTGAAGAGAGACGACTCCCGGATTCCTTTAATGTTCAACACCATGAGGAAGAAAATGAGGATGAGAGATTCCGCAGCCCAAATCAGGTTGACGTCGTGAAACGGGCCGAAGTCGACAGCAAACTTTTGAATCGAGGGAAAGAAGAAATTAATGTAGCCGGCCGACGCCGTGGCGAAAAGAGCGATATCAATCGTATAATCAAGTAAAAGCGCGGCCCCTGCAATGAAGCCCCAAAAATCGCCCAGCCCGCGGAGGGTGTAATAGTGGCCCCCTCCCGCAACCGGGTAGGCGGAAGCCATTTCAGTGTAGGCAAGGCCGACCATGATATAAATCAGGCCCGCGGCCAGAAAAGCAAGAGGCGCTGCACCATGCGCCGCGCCCACCACCAGTCCGAGGGCGACGTAAACGTCGGCCCCGACATCCGCATAACCCCATGTAAAAGAACCCCAAATACTGACATCTCTGCGGAGTTCGTGGACCGGTTCGGGCGGAGAAGCAGGCGGCGTTTCCACCTCAGAAGCCATGATTTGGTCTCAACGGATAATAAAAAAGAGAAGCGACGGCCAGGCTTCTCTTCACAGGTCTATTCGCGATCGTCTTCATAAGAATACAAAATATTCGACTGGATGCACCGGCACGACGACAATCTACTTTTTTCAAAAGAAGACAGTATAGGCCTGCCCTCCCGTGATGTCAATATGAAAGCCCCCGGCCTGAAACCCAGGAAAAGCCGGTAATGGGCGATAAAGTTTCAACCGGGGGTGGAGGGTCCGATGCGGCGCAGGAATCCTCCGAAAGAGCTATTGTGCCGGTGCCGGGCTTCACGTTATGATCCCCTTAGTAAAGCTTGTTAAGGAATTTTAAACGCGACTTCGCTCGCAAGGACAAGGAGGGGAATAATGAGATCATATAATGTAGGCGGTTGGGATCAGCGGATTCGGTATGCCCTTGGATTTCTTTTTCCGATCATGGGAATTTTTTCAAAGAAGAGCGGCCTCGTTCGAACCCTCTTCTGGATGGTCGGATTGAACGGCCTGCTCACGGCCTATTTCAAATTCAGCCCGCTGAATAAGGTCCTCGGCTACTCAACCGATACAAAGAAGAGGGGCTTCCTTCGCTCCCTCCGTTTCGCGAGATAAAACGGCGGCCGCCTTTCCGGGCCGACAGGACGAAGATGGTCTTTGTAACCGGGGGAACAGGTTTCGTCGGAAGAACCATTATCCGAAAGCTCCTGGAGAGAGGGGAAAGTGTCAGGGCCCTTTACCGAAACCGGCAGCGGTGCTCTCTTGAAGACCCCAGACTGACATGGGTGCCTGGCGAAATCGGCTCTCCCGAGCGTTTATCCCGGGCGATGGACGGCGCCGATGCCGTCATCCACCTTGTCGGCCGGTTGATTGAGCCGGGTAGCGAAACGTTCGAAAAAGTCCATGTCGGCGGAACGGGAAATATGTTGGAGGCGGCGCAGCGTTCAGGCCTGCGCCGCTTTCTTTATATGAGCGCTCTTGGCGCCCGGCCCGAGGCGGCCTCCCGTTATCATCAAACCAAATGGCAAGCCGAAGAGGCCGTCCGCGCCGCTGGGCTGGATGCAACGATTTTTCGTCCGTCTCTGATCTTCGGCCGGGAGGACGTGTCGATCAATCTGCTCTCAAAAATCATTTCTTACTCCCCGGTGGTCCCCATTTTTGGGGATGGACAGAACCGCCTTCAACCGGTCTGGGTGGAAGATGTCGCCGATTGCTTTCTCCGCGCGTTGGATCGGCCGGTCTCCTCGGGAAAGAGCTATTCGCTTTGTGGTCCCCGTTCCTATACGGTCGACGAATTGGTCGGCTTGATTCTCCGGGTCAAAAAGAGAAACCGTCTTATGCTGAGAATTCCGGCCCGGTGGTTGAAAGGCCCCGCTTTGCTGGCCGAGCGGTTCTTCTCCCATCCGCCGCTGACGCGCGATCAGATCAAAATGCTACAGGAGGAAAACACCTGCAGCGATCCTCAGGCGGGCCGAGAGCTGGGGATTGAATTTAAGGGGCTGGAGGAACTCCTTCCGACCTATTTAAATGAATAGACCGCACGCGCCTTCCCGCCGCGCCATGAAGCCGGCCCCTTCTTATTTTGTCAATCCGAAAAAGTATGATAGCATGTCAAACCAATCCACGGATGGAATCCATTCTAATCTAGAGATGTCGTTCAAAAAATGAGTCAACCCTCTCTCTCTTCCGGAACTGCTTCATGGGATCTCTTGCGAAAGGCCGCCGGTTCGGCGTTCCACCCGCTGCGGAGGGCAGGTCTTTTCCTGCTGATCGTCACCCTTTTCATTTCAGTCCTCTTGGATTTCTCCAACTGGTTTCCTCTTCTCTGTAAAGCGATTGCCCTCGTATTGCAAGCCGGGATTGTCCTCAAGCTCTGCTTTGAGGAGAGATACCTCCTCTTGCGACTCAGACACCTCTCTTTGAAAAAAAGGCTCGTGCTGATTCTCTTTTTTGGGGTCGGCCTCCTTTTCTACGTCGAAAAGCTGCTTCTCTTTGCGGCGATGTGGGACCAGCCGAAAGAGGCCCTGGCGGCCCCCTATCATCTCTACAGCGTTGTCTTTTTTGTCTGTGTGTTTTTTATCTACGCGATGCGGCTGAATGCGATCGCGCAGTTCCTGGCTGAACTCCATTTAAAACCGGCGCAGACCCTGGCCGTGAGCTTTCTGCTCTGTATCCTCCTCGGGACACTGCTGCTCTCCCTTCCCCAGATGGTAACCGATCCTTCTAAGATCTCTTTCGTCGATGCGCTCTTCACGGCGACTTCTGCGGCGACCGTCACCGGGCTTTCCCTCTTTGCGATCTCGGAATATTATCAGTGGAGCGGCCAGTGGGTCATTCTCCTGCTGATCCAACTGGGCGGTTTGGGGATCATGACCTTTGGCGCCCTTCTCCCGCTCATTTCCAATCGACGCATCCGGCTCGACGATGCGCTCCTGCTCCAGGGGGCGATGGAAACGGAATCGGTCGGGACGGTGAAGCGGGAGATTCAGTCGCTCTTTATCCTCACCTTCACGATTGAGGCGGTTGGCGCGTTCTTGCTCTGGATCTTCTTCCCTCCGGAGACCGCTTCCCCTCTTTTCAGCGCCGTTTTCCATGCCGTCTCTGCCTTCTGCAATGCCGGGTTTTCCCTTTTTCCGGCAAATCTGGAGGGATATGTCGGCCACCTGCCGATCAATCTGATCATCGCGTCGCTGATTGTCCTCGGCGGCCTCGGGTTTCCGGTCTTGAATAACCTTTCCAGGTATCCGTTGTTCAAGAGGCGAAAAGGTTCGTGGCGGCTGACCTTCCACTCGAAGTTGGTCCTTTCCATCTCCGCCGGTCTTTTGACGGTCGGGACGCTCGGCATCTTCGTTCTTGAATACGCCGGCGCCCTTGCGCCGCTTCCCTGGCACGAGAAATGGATCGCGGCCGCCTTTCAATCGGTGACGGCCCGAACGGCGGGGTTTAATACCCTCAACCTCGCTCACTTTTCGAATGGGGCCCTTCTCTTCATGATCCTCCTGATGTGGATCGGCGGCTCTCCCGCTTCGACGGCGGGGGGGGTGAAGACCACCACGTTCGGCGTCATGCTCGCCACATTGAGGGCCGTATTAAGGAGCAGAGAGGAGGTCGAGCTGTTCAACCGAAGGCTGGCCCCGAGCGCCATCCAGAAGGCGCTTTCGGTCGTCTTTATCTCTTCCGCGCTTCAGGCCTTCCTTTTATTATTCATGCTCTCGATTGAAAATGAAAGTTTTCACGCGATCTTGTTCGAGACCGTTTCGGCATTCAATACGGTCGGTCTTTCCACCGGAATCACGGCCAAGCTCTCCCCTGTCGGAAAATTCATTCTCAGCATCGCCATGTTCATCGGAAGAATCGGTCCTCTGACCGTCGCGTTCAGCCTGGCCGAACGGGTCGGCAGAGGGAAATATACCTACCCGCAGGAAAGGGTGATTATTGGATAGTAAGGGGGAGGAGGGATCATGAAACGATTTTTGGTGATCGGACTCGGTCGATTTGGAATGAGCCTGGCCGAGACGCTCTTTTCGGAAGGGGCGGAGGTGATTGCCGTCGACTCGAAGCTCGATCGCATTGATGAAGTGAAAGAGAAGGTTTCATTGGCCGTCCAGTTGGAGAGCACCGACCCCGACGCCTTAAAGTCGATCGGGGCGGATCGGGTCGATGTGGCCGTGGTCGCCATCGGAGAGAACTTTGAGGCCAGCGTGGTGACCACCGCCATTCTCAAAGAGCTCGGTCTGAAGGAGATCATCGTTCGGGCCTATACCGAGCGGGAGAGAAAGATCCTTCAGCTGGTCGGGGCCAGCCGGGTGATCTTTGTCGAGGACGAAACGGGCCGCCGGATGGCAAAGACCTTCTGCGGAAACGACATCCTCGACTTTGTCGAGCTTTCGTCGACCCATTCCATCGTGCAGTGGGAAATCCCGGAATCCTGGGCGGGAAAATCGCTGAACGATCTCGGGCTGCCGGAATGGAACCTCATCCTCCTGGCGGTGAAGCGGCCCGCATCGGCGGGATTCGGCTGGCGGGGCGAAGGAGATCGGCTGGAGTTCCATCCTTCCGATGATTATCGGCTCGTGAAAATGGACATCCTGGTTCTGGCGGGAAAGAATAACGAGCTGACCCGGTTTACCGAACAAAAAAAAGGCTCGGGTAGGTAAAGTTTCCTTTAGCGAAGAATGGGGAATAGATCGATGACCTAAAGGAAATGGTTGGAGGTAGGAACGGAAACCATACGGGGGTCCACCCGACCGGGACCGCCCCCTTCGCGCCATTTTAAAATAGGTCCTGGCGCGAAAGATTACGGCGCTCCTTTTTGATTTGATTTTTAGAGGCCGGATCGCCTATTCTGAACCAGGATGGTTGCTTTGTCGTGGGTGTTTTTCCCCGAAAGGATGCCGTGCATGGAAGGTTTTTGGGAGGGTTTTTCGTGGGAGGTCGCCCTGGCCATCGGCGAGGCGGCCCTCGTCTTTCTGTTGGCCAAGTGGCTCCGGAAGATTCTGCTCCGGTGGGTCTCCTCCTCGAAAGAGATGGAGAACCAGGCCGGCCGTCTGACCCGCTACTGGCCGGGGGTACTCGGCTTCTACGCCTTCTTATCCAGCGTTCCCCGGCTTCCCTCCCTCTTCCGATATACGCATAAAGTACTCGATTTTTACCTTTATCTCACCGCCACCCTGGTCCTGATCCAGGTTTCAATCTGGATCCTCCGCCGATTTTTAGATGACAAACAAATCGCCGCGCCGATGAGCCAGGCGGTTTATAACGGCATCCGCGGGATTTTCTTTCTTCTCGGAACGCTTCTCTTCTTTCGGCAGATCGGCTTCCCGATCATCCCCTTTTTAGCCATTTTGGGGGTCGGCGGTTTTGCGATCGCCCTCGCTTTTCAAGACACCCTTTCGGACACGGCGGCCGGGTACCATCTCCTCTCGGAGCGCTCTCTCCGGGTCGGAGACCGGATCCGGCTCCATTCCGGCGAGGAGGGGATGGTTGTTGATATTTCCTGGAAGGCGACCCGTATTCAGGCCCCCTCCGGGCAGGTCTATCTGGTCCCGAACCGGACGGTTGCCCGGAGCGTGATCAGCACCTATTCGCGGGAAGAACTCTGGGACAGCACGAAGATTCGGCAATGGACCGAAAAGAACCTGACCGATACCAAGCTGATCCTGGTTTCCAACCGCGAGCCGTATGTCCACCGATGGTTCCATGAGGAGATCCGCTGCGAACGTCCCGCGGGGGGGCTGACCGCGGCGCTTGATCCGGTGATGCAGGCGGCCCAGGGGTTGTGGGTGGCCTGGGGGAGCGGCGACGCCGACCGGGACGCGGCCGATCCGTCCGGAAAGGTGGCGGTCCCGCCGCATCATCCCTCCTACACCTTGAAGCGGATCTGGCTGACCGACGACGAGGTCCGGCATTACTACTACGGTTTTTCGAACCGCTTCTTCTGGCCGCTTTTTCACAAAGCGATGGACAAGGTTCAATTCCTGGAAGAAGACTGGGCCTCGTACAAAGAGGTCAACCGGCGGTTTGCCGAAGGGGTTTTGTCCGAGACCGGCGGCGCGCATCCGATCATCTGGATTCAGGACTATCATCTCGCCTATGCGCCGCTCATTCTGCGGGAGCGCGCCCCTCAGGCGACCCTCTCCCTTTTCTGGCATATCCCCTGGCCCTCCTACGATGTTTTCCGGGTCGCCCCTTGCCGCCGGGAGCTGATGGAAGCGCTCCTCTGCTGCGATTTGATCGGCTTTCAAACTGATTTGTACCGGGACCACTTTCTCGAATGCGCCCGGAAGATGTTCGACCTGCCGGTCGATGGTTCCCGATCTTCGGTGACCTACCGGGACTGGAATGTTTTGGTGAAGACTTTCCCGATCAGCATCGATGCCGAGGCCTGGATCCGCCTGGCGTCGGTCTCGCAGGCGATGGAGGAGATGAAGGGGCTTCGCAAGCGGCTGGGGGTCGGGTCTGAAGGGTTCATCGGAATCGGGGTAGACCGGCTGGAGTATACGAAGGCGCTCGTCGAGCGCTTTACGGCGATCGACCTCTTCTTCACCCGCTATCCGCAATTCTGCCAGAAATTCACCTTCATCCAGATCGCCTCCCCCAGCCGCGTCGAGATGGCCGACTATCAGGCGTATGCCAAGACGCTGGAGAAGACCGCCCTGAGGATCAATGAAAAGCACGGAAAAAACGGCTGGCGGCCGATCGACTACCGGCCGCTGCATATCGCTCCCGAAACGCTGGCGATTTATTATCGGGCGGCCGATCTGGCGATTATCAGCTCCTTCGCCGACGGGATGAATCTGGTCGCGAAAGAATTTATCGCCTCCCAGATTGACGAGCGGGGGGTCCTCCTTCTCAGTGAGCTGGCGGGGGCATCGGAAGAGGTGAAGGGGGCCTTTCTGATCAATCCATACGATACCGAAGGGCTGGCCGAGGCGATCAAGACCGCGCTCGGGATGACCGGTTCGATCAAGCAGGTCCTCATGCAGCAGATGCGGGAGCAGGTGAGGGTCGACAACGTCTACCGGTGGATGGGAGAGATGCTCCAGGAGATGCACCGGATCACGAACAAATAATTTCATTCGAGTTGTCTAACAATCTCAACAGGGGCAGATTGTAAGGCACTTCACAGAGCGGTCCCTTCTGTTCTAGAATAGAACGAGAGCGAACCATGTACTTTTGTGTGCGCGCTGCGATACTCGGGCAGGCGCATTTCTGTTTCAATCGAGGCGGAGACCGACAGCAGATGATACGAAAGATGAAAGAGCGGACCGATTCAACGGAAGGCTCCTTTTCTCCGGAGGCGCAGCAGCGGGTGATCATCGACGCGGTCCGGCCGGAGATCGGCGGGGGGCGCTATCCGATCAAGCGGGCGGTGGGAGAAGAGGTGGCCGTGACGGCCGACCTCTTTGCCGACGGCCACGACGCGGTGGCGGCAATGCTCCTCTACAAAGAGGGGACGGCGGAGCGCTGGCTGGAGGTGAAGATGTCACCGGCCGGCGATGACGTCTGGCAGGCCGTGTTTACCGTCTCCGGCATGGGGGCTTATTTTTATACCGTCGAAGCGTGGGTCGATCCGTTCGCCTCCTGGCGGCGCGATCTGATCAAACGGGTGAAGGCGGGGCAGGAGGTCTTAAGCGAACTGCTGGAAGGGGCGGCGTTGATCTTGGGCGCGATGAAGCAGGCGACCGCGGTCGACCGGGAGTGGCTTCACGAACAGGCGCGGCGGCTCTCGGAAGAAAGTTCGCAGGCCGAGCGGGTCGCGGCGGCGCTGGATGAAAAGCTCGCGGTCATGATGGCCTCGTACCCCGACCGAAGCCGGGCCACCCGCTATGAGCGGGTCCTTCCGGTTCATGTGGATCGGGAACGGGCCCGCGTCGGCGCCTGGTATGAGATGTTTCCCCGGTCGGCCGGTTCCGATCCGACGCGAAGCGCCACGTTCCGCGAGGCCGCAGAGCGGCTCCCCGAAATCGCGGCGATGGGGTTTGACGTCGTCTATCTTCCCCCGATCCATCCGATCGGGAAGCGCCACCGCAAAGGGCCGAACAATGCCCCCACTGCCGGCCCGGACGATCCGGGAAGCCCGTGGGCGATCGGTTCGGAGGCGGGGGGGCACAAGGCGATCGAGCCGGGCCTGGGGACCCTGGCCGATTTTAAATATTTTTCCAGTATGGCAAAAGGGCTGGGGATGGAGATCGCGCTCGATCTTGCCTTCCAGTGCTCGCCCGATCATCCCTACGTGAAGGCGCACCCGACGTGGTTTCGCCACCGCCCGGACGGGTCGATCAAGCACGCCGAAAATCCCCCCAAGAAATACCAGGACATCTTTCCGATCTATTTTGAATGCGATGACTGGCAGGCGCTCTGGACGGAGTTGAAAAGCGTGGTCCTCTACTGGATCGAACAGGGGGTACAGATCTTCCGGGCCGACAATCCCCACACCAAGCCGGTCCGCTTCTGGGAATGGCTCATTCAGGAGGTGCAGCGGGAGCATCCCGACGTCATCTTCCTGGCGGAGGCGTTTACCCGTTCCAAGGTGATGGATGCGCTCGCCAAGGTCGGCTTCACCCAGTCATACACCTACTTCACCTGGCGGAACAGCAAGCGGGATCTGATCGACTACTTCACCGAACTGACCCGGACGGAGGTCGGCGACTATTTCAGGACGAATCTCTTTGCGAACACCCCCGACATCCTCCACGAGTACCTTCAGCTTGGCGGCCGGCCCGCGTTTCAGATCCGGCTGGTGCTGGCGGCGACGTTGGGGGCCAATTACGGCATCTACAGCGGTTTCGAGCTCTGCGAAGGAAGGGCGGTTCCGGGGACCGAGGAGTACCTCGATTCTGAAAAATACCAGATCCGCGTCTGGGACTGGAACCGTCCCCGCCACATCAAGGAATGGGTCACCCGGATCAATCGAATCCGGCGGGCCAATCCGGCGCTCCACTCCGACCGCTCGCTCCGCTTCTGCGCCATCCACAACGACCAGCTGATCTGTTATCTGAAGGGGACGGCCGACCGGTCGAATCTGATCCTGGTCGCGGTGAACCTCGATCCGCATCATCCCCATGAGGGATGGGTCCAGGCGCCGATCTGGGAATGGGGGATGAAGCACGACGAGCCGTACCAAGTCCACGACTTGCTGAGCGACGCCCGCTATCTCTGGCAGGGAGAATGGAATTACGTGCGGCTCGATCCGTCGGTCTCCCCGGCGCACATTTTCAAGATCCGGCGGAAGATCCGGACCGAAAAAGATTTCGACTATTTCATGTGAGGTTCATCGCCATGCGGCCCAAAGAAACGCGCCTGGAGGACGATCCGTCCTGGTACCGCGACGCCATTCTCTACCAGCTTCATATCAAAGCCTTTTACGACGGCAACGGGGACGGCATCGGCGACTTCCAGGGATTGACGGAGAAGCTCGATTATCTGAAAGACCTCGGGATCACCGCCGTCTGGATCCTTCCGTTTTATCCCTCCCCGCTGCGGGACGACGGCTATGACATCGCCGACTGCTTCAACGTCAATCCCGATTACGGAACGCTGCGGGAGTTCAAAGAGTTTTTAAAAGAGGCCCATCAGCGCGGCATTCGGGTGGTGACCGAGCTGGTGCTGAACCACACCTCCGATCAGCATGCCTGGTTCCAACGGGCGCGAAAATCGGCGCCCGGCTCGATCTGGCGCGATTTTTACGTCTGGAGCGACACCCCGGAAAAGTATAAAGAGGCCCGGATCATCTTCAAAGACTTCGAGGCTTCCAACTGGACCTGGGACCCGGTGGCCAAGGCCTACTACTGGCACCGCTTCTACTCGCACCAGCCCGACCTGAATTTCGACAACCCGCATGTCCAGAAGGCGATGATGCGGGTGATGGACTATTGGCTGAACATGGGAATCGACGGGCTGCGTCTTGACGCCATACCGTATCTCTACGAGCGGGAGGGGACCCATTGCGAGAACCTGCCGGAGACCTACGAATACTTAAAAAAACTCAGGGCCCGGATCGACGGAAAATTCAAAAACAAAATACTCCTGGCGGAAGCGAACCAGTGGCCGGAGGATGCGGCCGCCTATTTCGGAAAAGGGGACGCCTGCCACATGGCGTTTCATTTTCCCCTGATGCCGCGGATGTTCATGGCGGTCCGGATGGAAGACCGCTTTCCGATCATCGACATTCTGGAGCAGACCCCTGCCCTGCCGGAGGGGTGCCAGTGGGCGATTTTCCTGCGCAACCACGACGAGCTGACCCTCGAGATGGTGACCGACGAGGAGCGGGACTACATGTACCGGATCTATGCCCGCGACCCGAAGATGCGGATCAACCTCGGCATCCGGCGGCGGCTGGCGCCGCTGCTGGAGAACGACCGGCGGAAGATCGAACTGATGAATGTGCTCCTCTTCTCGCTTCCCGGCACGCCGGTGATCTACTACGGCGACGAGATCGGGATGGGGGACAACTACTACCTCGGCGACCGGAACGGCGTCCGGACCCCGATGCAGTGGAGCGCCGACCGAAACGCCGGTTTTTCCAAGGCGAACCCGCACAAACTCTATCTGCCGGCGATCATCGATCCGGAGTATCACTATGAGGCGGTCAACGTCGAGAATCAGCAGAGAAACCAGTCGTCGCTCCTCTGGAACATGAAACACCTGATCTCCACCCGGAAGCGTTTCAAGGCGTTCGGCCGGGGGAGCATCGAATTTATCTCTCCCGACAATCCGAAGGTCCTCGCCTTCATCCGGCAGTATCAGGAGGAGACGATCCTGGTCGTCGTCAACCTTTCCCGGCATTCTCAGATCGCGGAACTTGACCTTTCCCGCTTTTCCGGATTCGTTCCGCAGACCCTTTTCAGCAAGAACAAATTTCCGAAGATCAAAGAGGACCCCTATCTCATCACGCTGACCGCCTACGGCTATTTCCGGTTTCTGCTCCGGAAGGAAGAAGCGTCGGTCGAGCGCCGGGGTGAGGAGCGGATTCCGGAGATCCGCGTCTCGTTCCATTGGGAGAATGTGCTCCAGGAGAAGGCGAGAGAAACACTCGAACGGGAAATTCTCCCATCCTACATTCGGGGCTGCCGGTGGTTCGGAGGAAAGGCGCGCGACATTCAACGGCTGACCATCATCGAGGCGATTCCGATCGGAAGGGACGCGGCGGCGAGCCGGCTCCTGCTCCTGGAGGTGGCCTATATCGAGGGACTGCCGGAGATCTACCTTCTCCCGGTCACCTTCGCCCCCGAAGAGAAGGGGGCGAAAATCGTTTCGGAATTTCCGCAGGGGGTCGTCGCCCGACTGAAGGTCGGAGAGACTGAGGGGGTCCTGTACGACGCCGTCTATGACGAAACCTTCCGCAGAACCCTTCTGTGGATGATCTCCAGAAAGTATCGGACCAAGGCGGACGGCGGCGAACTGGTCGCCATCCCCGGGAAGTGCTTCAAGGAGCTGGCCGCAAAAATGGCGCTCCCCCTGGAGTCCCAAGTGGTCCGGGCCGAGCAGAGCAACACCTCCCTTCTCTACGGGGACACGCTTTTCTTTAAGGTGTATCGGCGGCTCGACGAAGGGCTCAATCCCGATCTGGAGATCGGACGGTTTTTGACCGAGGAGGTCGCCTTTTCCCGCGTCCCCCCCTTTGCCGGGGCGATCGAGTACCGGAGGCCGGGGGCGCAGCCGATCGTGATCGGCGTCCTGCAGGGGTATGTTCCGAACGAGGGGGACGCCTGGCGCTACACGGTCGACGCCGCCGGGAGGTATTTCGAGCGGGTCCTTTCCATCCGAAACGAGGTTTCCGAAATTCCGAAAGCCTCCTCCTCCATTTTGCGGATCGCCTTTCAGGAGATCCCCCCGCTCCTTCAGGAGCTGCTCGGCGGGGCCCACCTTGAAATGGCGACCCTCCTCGGAAAAAGAACGGCAGAGCTTCACATCGCCCTCTCCTCCAATAAAGAAGATCCCAACTTCGCGCCGGAGCCGTATACCATGCTTTATCAACGCTCCCTCTATCAGTCGATGCAGAGCCGCGCCCGGCAGGTCTTGCAGCTCCTGAGGAAAAACATCGGCCGCTTTCCGAAAGAGGTCGGCGGGACAATGCAGGAGGTGCTCGGTCTCGAAAAAGCGATCATGGCGCGTTTTAAGGAGATCTATCAGACCAAGATTTCGACGATGAAGATCCGGATCCATGGTGATTACCATCTGGGCCAGGTCCTCTATACCGGCAACGATTTCTTCATCATCGACTTTGAAGGGGAACCGGCCAAAGCGCTGAGCGAAAGACGGTTGAAGCGCTCTCCTTTCCGGGACGTGGTCGGGATGATCCGCTCCTTCCATTACAAAGCCTACACCACCCTGATCACGCAGGCCTGGATCCGGCCCGAAGATGTCCCGGTGCTGGAGCCGTGGGCCGATCTCTGGTTTAAATATGCCAGCGCCACGTTTTTAAGATCGTATCTCGACACCGCGAAAGGGGCCTCCTTTATTCCAAAAAATCCGGAAGAGATCAGGATTTTATTGGATGTTTTTCTTCTTGATAAGGCGCTCTACGAGATTGCATACGAATTAAATAATCGCCCGGAATGGGTCACCGTCCCTTTGAAGGGGGTCAAACATCTGCTGGAGAGGCCGACATGAAGGGGAGTGAAAAAAAGAGAGGTTCGGCGCGGCGGGGAGGGCTCATCACCGACCACGACATTTATCTTTTCAAAGAAGGAAGCCACTTCAAGCTCTACGAAAAGCTCGGCTCGCACATCGGGATGGTGGACGGTGTTCCGGGGGTTTTCTTTTCCGTCTGGGCCCCCAATGCCGAAGCGGTCTCGGTGATCGGCGATTTCAACGGCTGGAAACGGGAAGCCCATCCGTTGACCGTCCGGGAGGACCGCTCGGGGATCTGGGAAGGATTTTTGCCCCATCTTGGCAAGGGAACGGTCTACAAATATCACATCCGTTCCGGGAATCATTACCGGGTCGATAAGGGGGACCCGTTCGCTTTCCTGTCGGAGCCCCCTCCCCAAACGGCCTCCGTCGTCTGGGAGACCGATCATGCCTGGGAAGATGAGGCGTGGATGAAAAACCGGCGCCGGTCGAATGCCCTCACGGCCCCGATGTCGATCTATGAGATGCATCTCGGGTCGTGGCGGCGGGTGCCCGAAGAGGGAGACCGCTTCCTCACCTACCGGGAGTTGGCCGCGCCGCTGGCGAAATACCTTCAGGAAATGGGCTTTACCCACGTCGAACTCCTGCCGCTGATGGAGCATCCCTTCTACGGATCGTGGGGCTATCAGACGGTCGGCTATTTCGCCCCGACCCGCCGGTACGGGACCCCGCAGGACCTGATGTATCTGATCGACCATCTCCATCAAAACGGCATCGGCGTGATCCTCGACTGGGTCCCCTCCCATTTTCCCTCCGACGAGCATGGGCTGGTCTACTTCGACGGGACCCATCTCTTCGAGCATGCCGACCGGCGGAAGGGGTTCCATCCCGACTGGAGCAGCTACATCTTCAATTACGGCCGGCACGAGGTCCAGGCGTTTTTGATCAGCAGCGCCCTCTTCTGGCTGGAGAAATACCACATCGACGGCCTCCGGATCGACGCGGTCGCCTCGATGCTCTACCTCGACTACTCCCGGAAAGAAGGGGAGTGGATTCCGAATCCGCACGGCGGAAGGGAAAACCTGGAGGCGGTCCATCTTCTGAAGCGGCTGAACGAGGCGATCTACGGCGCCTTTCCCGATGTTCAGACAATGGCGGAGGAGTCCACCTCCTGGCCGATGGTCTCCCGGCCGGTCTATCTCGGCGGGCTCGGCTTCGGGATGAAGTGGAACATGGGATGGATGCACGATACCCTGGCCTATTTTTCCAAAGACCCGGTCTACCGGAAGTACCATCACGGCCAGTTGACCTTCAGCATCTGGTATGGCTTTACCGAAAACTTTGTCCTCGCCCTCTCCCACGACGAGGTGGTCCATGGGAAAGGCTCGCTCCTCGATAAGATGCCGGGGGACGGGTGGCAGAAGTTTGCCAATCTGCGATTGTTGTACGGCTATATGTATGGACATCCCGGGAAGAAGCTGCTTTTTATGGGAGGAGAGTTCGGGCAGGGAAAGGAGTGGAACCACGATTCGAGCCTCGACTGGCACCTTCTCGACCTGCCGCTCCACCAGCAGGTGCAGCGGTGGGTGAGAGACCTCAATACCTTCTACCGGGGGGAGCCGGCGCTCCATCAGAAAGATTTCGATCCGACCGGATTTGAATGGATCGACTGCAACGACTACCTTCAGAGTGTCGCCAGCTTTATCCGGCGGGGTGACGACCCGACTTCGTATCTGGTGATCGTCTGCAATTTTACGCCGATGGTGCAGAGGAATTACCGGCTGGGTCTTCCGGCGGGGGGATTCTGGGAGGAGGTTTTGAATAGCGATGCTTCTTTGTATGGGGGGAGCGGGCAGGGGAACATGGGCGGCGTCGAAGCCGCCCCCCAGCCCTTTCACGGACGTCCTTACTCGGTTCACATGATCCTGCCCCCGCTGGCAATGGTGGTCTTTAAGAACAAAGCAAACGGAACGCCGTAATCTTTCGCTTCAGAACTTATTTTAAAGGGCCGGGAGCGACGCTCTTAAATGAACGCCGCCGAGTAGGTCGGCCCTCGATACATGGCCTTGATAAATTTTCGCTTTAGGGCTTATTTTAAAAGTCAGGGTGAAGCAATGGTTTGGGCTGTGGTAAAGCGGCGTCCCGAATGAAGCGAACGGGCGACCTTAAATTTTCTTGACAGCCCGATTATTATTCTATATATTCTATAGGGTTTATAGAATATATGCTGACGAAGAAAACAAAATATGCTTTAAAGGCATTGATTTCCCTGATGAGAGAACAGGGGCACGGGCCTGTTCTGATCTCAGACCTGGCGGAAAAAGAGAAAATCCCCAAGAAATTTCTGGAACAGATTCTCCTTCATTTGAAGAACAAGGGGATCTTGCAGAGCAAAAAGGGAAAGGGGGGAGGATACTTACTCGGCCGGCCTCCGGAGACGATCACGCTGGGAGAGGTGATCCGCGCTTTGGATGGGCCGCTTGCCCCCACTCCCTGTGTCAGCCAGACAGCCTATGTCAAATGTGACGAATGTGAGGACGAGACGACCTGTGGAATCCGGGTGGTCATGAAGCAGGTGAGGGACCAAACGGCAAAGATCTTGGATGGGACGACCCTCTCGGATCTGCTGCGTAATGTGGAAAACCTGACAAAAGCAAAAAAAGAAATGGTGATGTTTCACATCTAAAATTTTTTTGCCTACTAGCCTACTAAGTTGATAGGGCTAATAGTGAGTCTCGGCTTGAATATTTTAAACTAGACGCGTTGCATAGAAAACTCTATTGATATGTGGGGCCGGCGCTGGAAGAAAACTGTTGATCTCTGATATTTACACCAGATGCGCCTTGCCCCACACCCCATTCACGGGAGATCGAGTCATGCGACATATGATCCTTATCCGCTTCCTCCTTTCTCTCATCACCCTGCTCCTCGGGCTCCCGCTTTCGTTAGAGGCCGCTGATCAGAGCCTGCTGAATGCCTCTTATGATCCGACCCGTGAGCTCTATCAGGAATTTAATGCCGCTTTTGTGAAGCACTGGAAAGGGAAGGGGGGACAAAACGTCGCCGTCAAGCAATCGCATGGCGGGTCGGGAAAGCAGGCCCGGTCGGTCATCGATGGGTTAGAGGCCGACGTGGTAACCCTGGCGCTCGCCTATGACATCGATGCCATCGCCGAACGGTCGGGTTCGATCCCGAAGAACTGGCAGTCGCGCCTTCCGAACAACAGCGCCCCGTATACATCCACGGTCGTCTTTCTGGTCCGCAAGGGAAATCCCAAAGGAATTAAAGATTGGGACGACCTGGTCAAGACCGGTCTGTCGGTGATCACCGCAAATCCCAAGACCTCCGGCGGGGCGCGCTGGAATTATCTTGCGGCCTGGGGCCATGCGCTCAAAAAGGGGGGGGATGAAGCAAAGGCAAAAGATTTTGTGAGCCGGCTTTATAAAAATGTGCCGGTGCTCGATTCCGGCGCCCGCGGCTCGACCACTACTTTTGTGGAGCGCGAAATCGGCGATGTGCTGATCGCCTGGGAGAATGAAGCGCTGCTCGCGGTCAATGAGTTCGGAAAAAATAAGTTCGAGGTCATCGTCCCCTCCGACAGCATCCTGGCCGAGCCGCCGGTCAGCCTGGTCGATAAGGTGGTAGACCGTCGCAAGACCCGGGAGGTGGCGCAAGCCTATCTCGAATATCTTTATTCGGAAGAGGGGCAGGAAATCGCAGCGAAGCATTACTATCGCCCCCGGCTGGCGTCGGTGGCCGCGAAGCATACCGCCGTGTTTCCGAAGGTCGCGCTTTTCACTATTGATGAGCTCTTCGGCGGCTGGCAAAAGGCGCAGAAGGCCCATTTTGCGGATGGCGGGATCTTCGACCAGATCTACCAGCCGGGAAGATAAAGGATCTCAATGGCGATCAAACAACGAAGCATTCTACCCGGTTTCGGCCTCACGCTCGGCTTCACGCTGACTTATCTCAGCCTGATCGTCCTCATCCCACTTTCGACGATCTTTTTCAAGACCGCCACGCTTGGGTGGGACCCATTCATCCGCATCGTGACCGCGCCCCGCGCGGTCGCCTCGTACCGCTTAAGCCTCGGCGCTTCGCTGATTGCGGCGCTGGTCAATGCCGTCTTCGGCTTTCTGGTTGCCTGGGTTCTGGTCCGGTATCGTTTTCCGGGGAGGCGGATCGTCGATGGCCTGGTCGATCTTCCCTTTGCCCTGCCGACCGCAGTGGGGGGGATTGCCCTCACGGCGATCTATTCCGGTAAAGGATGGGTGGGGCGGCTGATCGAGCCGCTCGGGATCAAGGCGGCCTACGCGCCGCTCGGGATCGTGATCGCGCTGGTTTTCGTGGGACTCCCTTTTGTCGTCCGGACGGTGCAGCCGGTCCTGGAAGATCTCGACCCGGCATTCGAGGAGGCGGCCGCCACCCTGGGAGCGAGCCGCTGGCAAATCTTCAGCCGGATCATCCTGCCGACCGCCTTTCCGCCGCTGCTGACCGGCTTTGCGCTCGCCTTTGCGCGGGCGCTGGGGGAATATGGTTCCGTCGTCTTCATCTCCGGCAACATGCCGATGCGGACCGAGATCACGCCGCTTTTGATCATGACCAAGCTCGAGCAGTTTGATTATCCCGGCGCAACGGCGATCGCAGGGGTGATGTTGGTGGCCTCTTTTGTTCTGTTGCTGCTCATTAATCTGCTCCAGGGGTGGAGCCGCAATGACCGACGGGCGGCTTCATAAGCGGAGCGCCGTAATCTTTCGCGCTAGAACCTATTTTAAGAGGAAAAAAGAGCGATGTTCGGACAGAGTGTCTTGAAAAGCGAAGGAGGCGTGGTTCGGGTGAACTCCGCCACCACGGAGCCGGCGGTCATCCGGTGGGTCCTGATCGGAACGGCCCTCCTCTTTTTGGCGCTGCTTCTGCTGCTTCCGCTGGCGGTGATCTTTACCGAGGCGTTCAAGCGGGGAACCGCGGCCTACCTGGAATCCTTCCGTGAGCCGGAGGCTTGGGCAGCGATCCGGCTCACCCTTCTGACGGCGGCGATCGCCGTCCCGCTGAACCTGGTCTTCGGGGTGGCGGCGGCCTGGGCGATCGCCAAGTTCGAGTTCTTCGGCAAAAACGTTTTGATTACCCTGATTGATCTCCCGTTTGCCGTTTCACCGGTGATCTCCGGGATGATCTTCGTCCTTCTCTTCGGGATGCAGGGGCTCGTGGGGCCTTGGCTGCAGGAGCACAATATCAAGATCATCTTTGCGGCGCCGGGGATCGTCCTGGCAACGATGTTCGTCACCTTCCCGTTTGTCGCCCGCGAGCTGATTCCGCTGATGCAGGCGCAGGGGACCGAGGAGGAAGAGGCGGCGCTGGTGATGGGGGCGAGCGGCTGGCAGACCTTTTTGCGGGTGACGCTGCCGAATATCAAGTGGGGTCTGCTGTACGGGGTGATTCTCTGCAACGCGCGGGCGATGGGGGAGTTCGGAGCGGTGTCGGTCGTCTCAGGCCACATCCGGGGGTTGACCAATACCCTTCCCCTTCATATCGAAATCCTCTATAACGAATACCACTTCGTGGCGGCGTTCGCCGTCGCCTCGCTGCTGACCTTTCTGGCATTGGTGACGCTGGTGGTCAAGCGGTTTATCGAATGGAAGTTAATCCAACAATCCGTTCCGGCGGGAAAGGAGCCGGGGAGGGGATAAATGGAATGCCGCCGAGTAGGTCGGCCATCGAAGTATGGCCCTGATAAATTTTCGCGTAAGGAGACCTATTTTAAAGGAACGCCGTAAACTTTCGCTTGAGAGCCTATTTTAATGAGCATTGAAATTTCTAACCTGACCAAACATTTCGGCGCGTTCACCGCCCTCAAAGGGATCGACCTGCAGATTCCGACGGGGCGGCTGGTGGCGCTGCTGGGGCCTTCCGGCTCCGGCAAAACGACGCTGCTTCGGATTTTAGCCGGCCTGGAGATCCCCGACAGCGGCGCCATCCGCTTTCATGGCGAAGAGGCGACCGACATGAACGTGCGGGAGCGGGGGGTCGGGTTCGTCTTTCAACACTATGCCCTCTTCCGGCATATGACCGTTTTTGAAAATGTCGCCTTCGGCCTGAGGGTCCGGCCCCGCCACATTCGGCCGTCCGAGGAGAAGATCCGGGCTCAGGTTCACGAATTGCTCAAACTGGTCCAGCTCGATTGGCTGGCGAACCATTACCCTTCGCAGCTTTCGGGCGGCCAGCGCCAGCGGATCGCCCTCGCCCGCGCGCTGGCGGTGGCGCCGAAGTTGCTCCTGCTCGACGAGCCGTTCGGCGCATTGGATGCCAAGATCCGCCAGGAGCTTCGCCGTTGGCTGAGGGAGCTTCATGACGAGCTCCATGTCACCAGCGTCTTTGTCACCCACGATCAGGAGGAGGCGCTGGAAGTGGCCGACCAGGTGGTGGTGATGAACGAGGGAAAAATCGAGCAGGTCGGCACGCCGGAAGAGGTCTACCACCATCCCGCCAATCCCTTTGTCTATAATTTTCTCGGCAACGCCAACTTCTTTCACGGCCGGCTTCATAAAGGGAGGATGCAGATCGGGGCCCTCGAAATCGACGCGCCGGAGCATGCCGATACGGAGAATGCGCCGGCGGTCGGCTATGTCCGGCCGCATGACATCGAGATCGACCGGACCCGCACCGACGAAGGGATGATCGAGGCGGTCATCCGGCGGGTCTCCCTCGTCGGGCCGCTCGTCCGTTTTGAATTGGTCCGCCAGGAGAGCGGGGAGCGGATCGAAGCCGAGGTGACCCGGGATCGCTACAGCGACCTCAAGCTCAAAGAGGGGGAGCATGTTTTTGTGAAGCCGAGAAACCTGCGGTTTTTCTTAAAGGACGCACCACCATCGAAACAACCCTGACCGCCTGAACGCCCCCTCCCCTGCGATCCTTGTTTTAAAGAAAACAATTTTGTCTGTCGGTCCCCGATTCCGTTTCGGGGCACGCCGTTCGGTCATGAGAAAATCAGGCCTGAATAATCAACGGCTTGTCTTCAAAGCCCCCCGAGATTCCTAACCGGCATACGTCTTGCTTAATACTCAACTCAGATACAGCGTTGTATTCTGAAGGCAGCGAAGGCGCTCTCTTCCATGAGTGATTGAATTTTCATGGAGGGGGCGCCTTTTTTATTGTCAAAGGGCGTAGGGCATGGCGCACCGAAGGTGAATATCTAAAATCAAGAGTCTTCTTCCAGCGCCGGCCCCACATATAAAGGAGGGTTAGGTGAAACCCCACTTCGCAATCGTGAAAGAGACCAAAAAAGACAAACACTTTATCGGCTCGGGAAGAGACGACCGCTTTTCAGATCGCCCTGACCCTGTTGGAGTCTGGATTTCACGGGATGCCGATCGTCAATTCCGAAGACCAGGTGGTCGGCAAGGTGAGCGAGCTCGATCTGATCCGGGCCCTGATGGAAGGGAAAGATCTGAAGGAGACCGAGGCAGGCGAGCTGATGCAGCGCTGCCCGGTGGTGGTCAATGAGGAGACCCCGCTCGAAGAGGTGGCGAGTTATATGATGCAGTTGCATCTTTTCAGGATTCCCGTGGTTGATGAAGAGAATCGCTTGGTCGGAACGATCACCCGGCACGATCTGCTGCGGCTCTGGGATAAGTTCGGGACGACCGTGCTGATGGTGACGCACGATGTCGAGGAGGCGCTGCTGCTCTCCGACCGGGTGGTGATGATGACGCAGGGGCCGGCCGCCACGATCGGCCGGATCGTCTCGATCCCGTTCCGCCAGCCCGGATATCAGCACTGGAAATCCGAGATCTTCGAATTTCTCTATGGCGAAGGGGCCGCCCGTCGATCGGGCGCGGGTTCCCCGTCAGCGGGTGCCGCCCTGCTTGCTTCAACGGCCGGCCAAAAGAGAGGGGCCTCGTAGGAGTCAGTCAAATGACCAAGGCGGAAGCGGCTGAAGCGATTGTCTTAGCCAAAACAGATAAGAAGATGACCTGGGAAGAGGTTGCAGGGGAACGGTTTTGCATGGAACGGTAAGAATGAATCAATCAAACATGGGGGGGAGAATGGAACCGACTTGGTCGATTCGGAAGCGCGTTTTTTTCTTCTTGTCTGTCTATTTATTTTCGTTGTTCTCAGGGGCTGTTTTCGCTGAAGGGCCGGTCGAACTACCGCCGATCACCACGGCGGCCAAGCAGATCAATCTCGGAGGCCAGGGACGGGTCCGATACCAGTCATTCCCCGCGCCGAATAAGGAAGAGCTTGACTTCTTCACGAATTATCGATTCCGGCTCAATGTCGACGTGACCGTAACCGATGGGATTGCGCTCTTTCTTCAGCCGCAAAAGGTGGGGGTCTTCGGAAACGGCGAAACCGGGAGCGGCACCGATACGGCGCTCAGCGCCGTATCGGTCGACCCGGCGACCGGCGCCGGCACCGGCACCGGAAACCTGACCTTTCATCAGGTCTACCTCGACTTCAAGCAGATCGGCGGCGCGCCGGTGAACCTCCGGCTCGGCCGATTCGAATATGTCATCGGCGGGCATCGGTTGATCGGAAATTTCGACTGGAGCCAGCGGGCCCGCTCTTTTGACGGCGCGCAACTCGGCTATGCCATTCCGGGGGCCGGAACCCTCTCCCTCTTTGCTTTCCGGCTGACGGGCGAGGCGGAGAGCGGTCCGCTTCCCGCCGGAGACCGGAACCTGGACACCGATCTCCTTGGGGCGCATTTCACCACCCCCCTGGTCCCAATGAGCCAGACCGAGGTGAGCTTTCTGAACGATCGAAAGCTTCCCGGCCTACCCGACTCCTCGCGATTCACTGCCGGGATCAAAGTGGAGCGGAGCCCGCTTCTTCTGCCGCTTGCCTTCGTCTCCCCGTTGACCGGCCCCTTGTGACGCGCTGAATACTACAAGCAGTGGGGCGATCGAAGCGGCACGCAGGAGATCGACGCCTTTCTTTATGCGCTCCGGCTCGGATACCGATTCGATCTTCCCTGGAAGCCGATGGTGGTGGCCGGATGGGAGGTCCTCTCCGGGGACGACAGCCTGACGGCCGGCGAGTATCAGGTCTTCGATACCCTTTATGCAACGAACCATATCTACTACGGCTACATGGACTACTTTACGAACATTCCGGTCGATACGCAGGGAAGGGGGCTCCGGGACGGCTTTGTCCGGCTTCACTTGAGCCCCATCGAGACCGGCGGGATCTCGATCGACGTTCACCGGTTTTCCCTCGACGAAGAAATCGCAGGAGAGAAGAAGTTGGGAACGGAAATCGATCTGACCCTTTTCGCCCAGCTCAATAAATTCACGTCGCTTTTGATCGGCTACTCCAAGTTCCTCTCGGACCCGGGGATGGAATCGCTCAGCCGGATCACGCCGGGGGAAGATCCCGCCTGGGGTTATACGATGGTCAACGTCGCCTTTTGAGACGTGAAGAGCGTGTCACCTGAAAAGCGATGTCATGAAAGCCAATGGGGCGGGCCCCGTCATCATAAGGAAGCGCGATGCCATCGACGTCGACCGCCTGGTCCTATTTCATGCCGGTCACCGAAATACCGGCGGAGTTTGCTCCCGGCGGCGGAAAACGGATCGATCGATACCTCGTTCACGAGGTCCGGTCGATCTGCGGGGAGGTCCCTTCAAGCCTCCGGAAGGGGATGGGCCTTGCCCGCATTGAAAGCGGATCGCCGATCCACTTTTCCGGGCGGAGCCGGGCAGAACCTCCCGGCGGGTTTCCGCTTCGCGGCGTCGTGCAGCACTTACATTACACGGCGCGAAGCGAGCGGTCGGAACTGGAGAAGATTTCCCTGCTTGAACCGGACCGTTCCGCTGAGACCATGGCGGTCCTGATTCCAATCGGGAAATCGCCGGCGTGGTGGAGGTTGAGCCAGGATGAGCGGTAGGTCCTTTTTCAGAAGACCCCCCGCCATGAGGGTCACCTCGGTATCGGACGGAAGTATGCCGACCGCATCTTTCGGAGGCGCTATCATACCCGCTACCTTGATCCTTCCGCCCCCTATGACTTTCTCACCTATTTTGAGTTTGACGAGGTGAATGCGCCCGATTTCAGAAAAATGATATCGGAGCTGCGGGACATCAAAAATAACCCGGAATGGCTCTACGTTGATTTTGAATATGAGATCTGGATGACCCATCTTTCGTCAGCCGTTGAACCGATCTCCACAAAACCGACCCGATAGGAGGGAGCAGATGTTATCGACATGGGCGCCGCCGCCGGCTCGACCTTGGCGTTCGATCTAAATACGGCCATAGACAGTATGATTGATTATTCATGCTGCATTTCCGACATCTTGAGATCAAACATTCCTTCCTGAAAGCGTGGTTCTTTACTTGCAAACGGAAATAACCGAGGTTCCTCCAGTGGAACCTTTAAGATTGCATAAAAATTTTGCTTTTAGATTACATATGTAGTAGAATGTATACATGATTGGTTTTGATTCTTCAACCCTCATTCTATTGGCCAAGAGTCATCTTTTAAAGGAAACACTTCAGGATTTCGAAATCATTATTACAGATATTGTTAAAAAAGAATGTACGGTAAAAGATACGTTTGATGCAAAGTTCATTCACACCCTGATTTCTACCGATGATATAAAAGTAGAGAAAGGATTTGCTAAGAAAGAGATTAACCGCATGATGAAAGATTTTCACATCAATTCGGGGGAGGCTTCTGCTTTATTACTGGCCAAAAAGAGAGAAATCCTCCTGGCGACCGATGATGGCCTCACGATAAAAGCCTGTAAAATTTTAAACGTTCCATTTCTGACCGCCATTCACTTCCTGCTCCATATTTTCGAGAGTGGCATCATCCCAGATCCTGAGATGGCGCTTGTGAAAATGGAAAAACTGGCCACCTTTGGAAGATATCATCATCGCATTATTGAAAGCGCCATCCGTCGAATCAAAGGAGAGAAGCAATGAGTGTCTTAAGCATCAGATTAAAAGAAAAAGAGCTTGAAAGGATCAATGAACTCTCCAAGTTGAGGAAAGAGGATAAATCCACCGTAGCGAAAGAACTGATGGATTACGGTTGGGATTATCTTATGGTGAAGTTCTATAAAGATGGAAAGCTTTCTCTGGGGACGCTCTCTGAGAAGCTCGATTTGTCGATGAGCGAGACCTTTGATCGACTTGCTGAGTTCGGAGTCACAGCGCCGATTGAATATGAGGATTACCTGACGGGCTCTGGGTATTTAAAGAAGATGAAAGATCGTTAAAAGGGTGAGGATAAGGAGTAGGCGGCCTTTGGGCGAGGCATGCTCCTTCCTGAAGTCAGCGGGAGAATCGATGAATGGAGTAGATTGCACCTAGAAAGAAACAATGTTGTTGCGAACATCTTGATATGCGACGGCCCAGATTATCAAGATTCAAGACGCGACCCCCCGACCCCCTTTGCACGACCCCCCGACCCCCTTTGCAAGGTATCCATCCACCGGATTGCTTCTGTGTCGCTGACCTTTCCCAAATACATCTGAGTAGTTTTTAGGCCCTGATGTCTGAGAATCATCTTCGAGATGATTCCCAGCGGAACCCCATTTCGGCTTGCATACGTCGCTGAGTGCCTTCGAAGGTCATGGGGAGAGATTTTAACGTTGAGGTTCTCCCCATACTCCTTGACCAGAGACCTCGCCGTGGAATAGCAGATACTTGTGTTTGAGGGACTCTCTGGGAAAGTCGGTCGCCAGCGCTGCCGGGAATTGATTGACAATACAGCACGACGAATCGTTACAAGGACATTCGTTGTAGTGCCGACATTATTTTCGTGCGGGCTGGTGCCGTAAATACGTTTCTCTATTTAGAACTTACCGGAAGAGATAACAAGGTGAACAAACCTTCATTTGAAATGGCCCAGCAGATAGGTGGTTCAACTCAATCTTAGCGGTAAGGGATAACTCCAAACATTCGGTTTCTAAGTTCCCCTCGGGTATTCCACAATTCCCCAAGATTTATCTAAAGGCTGGTAGGTGGACATCGGTGCCGAGGCCTCCTTCCTGTAATCCGCAGGTAGGACACTTTCAGGTTTATACCGCCTTTTTAATGATAATCCTTGCCCTGAGGTTAACTCACTACAGCCTATTCCACCGGGAGGTTGTCTTTTTTTAAATATTCAATCCAATTCACTTCCTTGAGTTTGGTATGTTGCGCAATTCCACTAAAATCCTGGTCGACATGTAATAGAGCCATTTCATTTTTAATAGCTATCGCCGCAATGAGGCTATCTGCCGCCGATGGGGTTATTCCTTTCTTTCTCAACGTGACCGCTAGGTCCCACGCAATTCTCCAACAGGAACTTTCTATGGCTAAACGAGGAAGGGGCATCAGAAAGGTCTCTAATTTTTTTTGTTCTTCCCCTGATTTAATTCCAGTCATCAATTCCAAAATGATCCAATCGGTTATATGTGCGCTTCCGGCCAAGATGAGGGGACGCAGTTTTTCCTGGATCGATTTATTTCCACGAGGACGTAACGCTTGGATCCATAATGAAGTATCGATTAGATACATTAAAGCCTTCGTTTTCGACGTTGTTTTTGGAGTGCCTTGAAATTAAGGTCCAAATCAATTTTACCCAACAGGCGCGCAGAATCTTCCAACGCCTTATGATGGAGAACCTCCTCAAAGCTTTTCTGAATGGTATCCTTCAGTGTTTCCGTTCCCAGAATTTCTTTAATGTCCTGATAAAGTTTTTTATCAATTTCAACCGATGTTTTCATTCTTTGATCCCCACGTTATGATATATCTGAGTAACATAGATTGAGATATCCTGTCAATTACAATTATATATCCTCCGCGTCATTCAGTAAAAAGTGTTATCTCGTCATTCTTGGCTTTCGAGCAGCCGGCGCGCTAAAAATTACTTTAAGAAAAACATAGGCATATTAAAACCAAAACTCCTTCCTGAAGTCAGGGGTTGAAGAGAATTGATGAATGGAGTAGATTGCACCTAGAAAGAAACAATGTTGTTGCGAACATCTTGATATGCGACGGCCCAGATCATCAAGATTCAAGACGCGACCCCAAGAACGACCCCAAGAACCCGACACCACTAAGACCTCTTTCCTCTTTTGTTCCAGTTTTTAATCTTTTTAAACCTGGTTTATCAATTCATCATCATTGATCTCTCTGACCATTAAGATATCGACATCCTCTGTCTTGACTTGTAGCCATAAATATGTAAAATGTATATACATATAATAAAGGAGGCTTATTGTGAAGACATCGACTAAAAAAAAAGCTAAGCATTTCAGGCTGAATCCGACAATGATAAAAAATGCCCAGAAAATCCTTGGCGCCAAGACTGAGACGGAGACCATTGAGGTTGCTCTTGCTGAAGTCATCTACCAAGAAAAGATGAGAAAACTGATCGCGCGGACGTCAGGCAAATATAAATTTGATGGAATCAAATGAAGCAGAAAGCGGTTCCAGATACTTCATTCCTTATTGAGCACTTCAGAAAAGGAACGGTTCAGGAGTCTTTCCTTAACCTGACAAGGCATTATCACATTGCTTTCAGCTCCGTGGTGCTGATGGAGCTGATCTCAGGAGCCTATGACCCAAAAGAGCGCAGGCTGATCGAGCAAATCCAGCGCAACTTCACCGTTATTACGGTATCAGAGCGGCAGTGGTATATTTGCGGAGATATCATGATGAAACTTCGGAAAGAGAAGAAAGTAGATCCGCTGCGGATTAAGAGCCTGCTTTTTGATATCCTCATTGCCGTGTCAGTTCGTGACATCGGCGCAGTACTGATTACCGGAAATGAAAAAGACTTCAAGCTGATTAAAGATGTTTTTGACTTCAAGTATCTTCCCATAGAATGATCTCCCAAATCGATCTTGCCGATTCAACAGAGAGTTTTCGAAATAGATCGGAATAGATGCCTGGAACCACCGGAATCAACACCAAGACTGAGCAAGAATCCTTCCTGTAACCTGCAACTTTGAATTTCACTAACCAGGCGCATATTATAAATGGCAACCCTCAGCAGTTTATTGGCTGAGATCCTCATCGATTCTGTGATTATCTTACATTATCCCAAATCTAAAAACTTTCGTATCATTGGAGATCCTGTGCTTACGTCATAGGTCCATCACCTTTCGCCCGTTTGTTGCATTTTTATCCTGATGGTTTATATCCCGGCGAGATGCATTCTGAAAGATCGGATATACTTTAAGTACTTTCTCGAAAATCGGATCTGAAATGCCTGTGGGGACCAAGATGGACATTGAGGAGAGACTACGGCTGATTGAAACGCGATTAAGCGATATCGAACATCGGGTGGAAAGGGAGGGGAGTGATGCTGCGCCCATGTCAAAAACAGAGGCCCCTTCCGAGGAGAAGCACCCGCCCCCACCACCAGGAGCATTGAGGAAAGAGCCGCTCTCCCATCTCCAGATGAATCCCGCCAAAACTGAAAAACAGGCCGGGCTCGATGCCACAGCCATTCTCGGATGGAGTGGTGTGGCAGCCTTGGTGCTGGCCACCAGCTATCTCATTCGCCTGGCGATCGATGCCGGCTGGCTGACACCGGTTCGGCAGATGACGATCGCAGCGCTTTTCGGAGGGGCTTTGATTGTCAGCGGCTTTTTGATCAAGGAGCGAAATCGGCGTTATGCCAGCTTACTCCCGGCGGGGGGGATCGTTGTTTTGTTTTTGGCTGATTACGGTGCGCATCTTTATCATAATCTAATCGGCCCCCTTCCCGCCACGGTGGGGGTCATTGGGATTTGTTTTCTCACCCTTGTTTTGGGGAGGATTTTCAAAAGTGAGTGGTATGCGCTCTTTGCCGTCATCGGTTCCTACACCGGCCCGATCTTTTTGCAGAGTTTGAGGAGCACCCCAAGCGACTTGTCCATTTATTTTGTCGGGTGGGGCCTCCTCTACTGCTGGTACGCCATTACTTCGAAACAACGCACGATCTACCTGCTTGCCGGTTATCTCTCCTTCATTATCTTCGACGCCGTTTGGAAGATGGGGGGGCTTTCCGACTGGACCGTCGCGCTTGCCTTCCAGTTTATCCAGTTCGTCCTCTTTGCCGGGACGACCGTCGCCTACTCAATCAAAAACCGAGATCCCCTGGACGAACAGGGCGCCATCGCGCACCTGCCGCTTTTACTTCTCTTCTATTTTGTCCAGTACATGCTTTTGAAGCAACATCTTTCCGACTGGGCACCCTGGATCGCATTTGCGAGCATGGCGGTGTTGATGGCGGCCTATGGCACCGCAAAGGGACGCCTCAGGGACTCTCTCGCAGGCGGGCATCTGCTGGTCACCGTTTACACCGCGATTGTCCTCTTCCATGCGGGATATCTGGAACTCATCCCGGAAGGTTGGGCCCCCTGGGTGGGTCTCTCTCTTCTCATCATTTCAGGGCTGCATCTTCTCTGGCAACAGGCTGCAAGGAAGTGGTGGCCTCTCTATTTGGCGGTGGGGCTGATCTTCGTACAAAACGATGGCCGTTTGATGATCGGCTGGAATCTTGCCGAGGTCTACGGTTATCAGATGCTGGTCCCCCTCTATGCGGCCGCCCTCTATGCCGGCTACTGGATCATTAAGAACAAGCCAGAGTTGGCGGTCTTCAAAGGATGGCTCCTCTATTTGGGACATCTTAATGCCATGGCTGGGGCCACCCACATTTTTGATGGCCGGTTGGTTATCTCGTTGGCATGGGCGATGACGGCAACTTTTTCCCTCGTCATCTCGATCCGCTCCCGAGATCTTTTCTTGGGCCGCTCGGCACTTTTCATCTTCGCTGGCCTGGGGGCAAAAATTCTTTTGTTTGATCTCTCGACTGCCGCTCCTCTCATTCGGATCGGGTGTCTCATTGTTTTGGGTCTGGCGCTCTATGGGGGCGGACTGCTTTACCAGAGGATCAATGAATTTTCGGAATCGTGAATTTTGGGTTCAGATTGTTTTGGTTTCAAGATGAACCTATCAATGTAAAATAGCTGAGCTGTGGGATTGAATGATATGGAACGACTGGGCCACGGTTTACTTGGTGCTTTTATTGGGATTATTATATCGTTCGCAATTCTCATTTGGCTGGCGGATTCTATTGGATGGCGATTTGTGTTCCTCGGCGTCTTCCTCACAGCTTTTATATGTGCTGCCATTGCTGCACGATATGGAGAGCCCGCATTGCTTAAAATGAAAGAATTTTTAGATATGTTTCCCGGGTAGCTCCTCCCCAGTCTCAACTGAAAACTGCTTCCTGAAATCTCCATTGGTTCTTTCTGGTTAGAATGGTAACGGACTTGCTTTGCTTGTGTTCTGACTCTCATAATGGATGATTGAGCGTGACTGCGAGAAAACTACAAGCTGAATTAAAGCATGTGCAGATTATTTTACTGTCTGCTGTACTGTTTTCAGTTTTAGCCTGTACTCCAAGAATCGATGAGGAGTTGAGGCGGGCGGCAATTAAGGGCAATGTAGACTCTGTGAAGGCACTCCTTGGCAAGGGTGCTGATGTGAATATGAGAAAGGGTGGATGGACGATCTTGATGTTCGCGGCCCGCGAAGGACATGCAGAGGTAGCGAAGATTTTGCTGGATAGCGGGGCAGATGTCAATGCTAAAAGCAAAGTCGGAGGCGAGTGGAGTGGGGCAACGGCATTAACAATCGGGGCGGAGAAAGGCCACATAGAGACGATAAAGGTCTTATTGGCCGGAGGAGCCAGTATAAACCTGCAGAATGATCATGGCAATACAGCCTTGATGTATGCTACAGAATATGGCTATCCCGAGATTGTAAAGATCCTTTTAGCTTCTGGAGCCGATTTGATTCCAAAAGATAAAGATGGCGAAACGGCTTTGATGATAGCGGCACGCAGGGGCCATACAGAAATCATGCAATTGCTCAAGGACGCTGGAGCCAGAGATTAATCCTTCCTGAAAGCATCACTTTTGATATACTGAGCATAAATGAAGATTTTAATCAGAACTATCCAAAAACCAAACCGGTGAAATAATAACTTGTTGGGGCTTCCGAATGAAACGATACATTATTATTTTACTACTTACTCTGCCAATCAATGCAATTGGTAGTGATGATTGCGGAAAAATCGATAGTTGCAATTATTCTTCAATATGGGCGAATTTTTCTCAATTCACAGTAACCTACTCAAACTCAAAAGGTGAAAAAGGTCAGACTTTTGTTTACATGGTCAAGGATAGAGAGACCCTAATAACTTTCGATACTCAGGTTGGAAAGGCGAATATTTTTTCTATCCCTGGAGTAGCTACTTTATGGCGCGGTATTGGCAAAACTGGAATTAAAACATCACAAAGTTGCATTGATGATGTTCACGATACGCTTGCCATCGTCCAGAGCTATGCGGTAAGGGCTCTTTTCTTCATGGGGTACGGTACAAAGGGTGGGCCCGAGATAGTTAAAGGTAATATGAATATAGATATTAGCAATAAAGAAGATACTAAAGTCCAAATAAACCCAGGCGACCATATGATAATTGGTGGCCCTTGGTCGCTGAAAGGTCGCGTAACGAGAACGGAAAACGTAACTTTTGAAATTTCACATGAGTTTATGGCAAAAGGGATTCATAAAAGTTTGTTTCTTTCAGGGATATGGAAGTCTAACCCAGTAACCCTGCCAATTGATAGTACGGACTCGTTAGATGAGTGGTTGGTTTGTCTCACCGGTCAATATTCCTTTGAAGGTGGTAAGAGCAAATTTACTCCTGCATTTGAAGAGACATCAAAATTAAAAACTATCGGGGACTTAAGAGTCCTAACAAAAGGATCAAGTTGACGCCAAAAAGGCGGCGCAACTTACCCTTAACGTTATACTTTCTTTCTCCTGGTAATCGTGAATTCTCAGGCAACTGATTTGCGAGTATTAGCAGGCTGTTGAAAAAGTATCTCTTTATGCGTTAGGCTGTCATTCCCGCGAAAGCGGGAATCCAGAAGTCATTGATTTTAAATAAACTGGATTCCCGATTAAATATTCGGGAATGACGGATTCACAGTTTTTCAACACCCTGTTAGAAGGTGAAAGGATGATCTCGACCGATATCGCTATATCCAGGATCCATAGATGGGGCAGTGGGTCTTTATGAGGGTGATCAGTGCGCGGGGAGGGTCTTCTTGGCGGTCTTTCTCTGGGCCATAATCTGGTAGGCCTCCACCAGCAGGAGG
>Ga0080064_1000547_pt1 | contig 97043 bp, 74 predicted proteins | sample Subgrocontami54m_FD_69260 | JGI IMG/M metagenome (GOLD analysis project Ga0080064, IMG submission 69260) | Subsurface groundwater microbial communities from S. Glens Falls, New York, USA - GMW46 contaminated, 5.4 m (SPADES assembly) (version 2) ...
TTCTTCAGCTCGCGGACGTTGCCCGGAAAGTCGTAGTTCAAAAGTAGGCGCCGCGTCTCGTCCCCCAGACCGCGCACCGATTTGCGGAACTTGCGATTGTAGTGGTCAATGAAGAAGTCCACCAGCGGCATCATGTCTTCGCGCCGCTCGCGCAGAGGAGGGATGTAGATGGAAATAATCGCCAGACGATAGTAGAGGTCCTGGCGGAAGTGGCCCTCGCGCACGGCGCGCTCCAGGTCGCGGTTGGACGCGGCAATCACGCGCACGTCCACCTGCATATCGCGCACGCCGCCCACCCGGCGGATTACCTGGTCTTCCAGCACGCGCAGCAGCTTGGCCTGCAGGAATTGCGTGAGCTCGCCAATCTCATCGAGGAAGAGCGTGCCGCCGTCGGCCACTTCAAAGAGGCCCTTCTTCATCGACTTCGCGTCCGTGAAGGAGCCTTTTTCGTGGCCGAAGAGTTCCGTCTCCATCAGCGTGTCGGGGATCGCCGAGCAGTTGATGGCCACGAACGCCTTGTCCTGCCGCGTGCTCTGGTAATGGATGGCTTTGGCGACCAGGTCTTTTCCGGTGCCGCTTTCGCCCTGGATGAGGATGGTGGTCGCTTCGCTGGAGGCCACTTTGCGCACGAAGCCCATCAGCTCGGTCATCTTGCGGCTGACGCCGACCACGTCGTGGTAGCCGGTGCGCCGGCGGACTTCGCCGCGCAGCGATTCCACTTCCGTGCGCAGCCGGGTGGCTTCCAGCGCGTTCTGCAGCGTCAGGGCCAGCTCGTCGAAGTCCAGCGGCTTGCCGACGAAATCGTAGGCGCCCATCTTGATGGCCGCCTTCACGTCGTCGAGTTGCGGGTCGGCGGTCATCATGATGACGCCGCGCGCTTCGCCGCTCTGTTTCAGTTTCTCCAGCACCTCGAGCCCGCTCATGTCCGGCAGGCGCACGTCGAGCAGCATCAGGTCGGGCGGGTCGCTGTGGGCGAGGCGCAGGGCCGTGCCGCCGTCTTCGGCTTCCACCGGCACGTAGCCCCACTCTTCGCACTTCTGCTTGAGCGACCAGCGCACCAGCCGCTCGTCGTCCACAATCAGGATGCGTTCGCGGGCCATCGGCACTACTTTACTACGAAATGGTCACTCTGCGGTGGGCGGCAAGGCGGGCCGGCGGAAGGGCAGCCAGATCAGGAACTGCGTGCCCTGCCCGGGTTGGCTGGTCACTTCGATCGTGCCTCCGTGGTCTTCCACCACGCGGCGCGCCAGCGAAAGACCCAGGCCGGTGCCCTGCCCTTTGGTGGTAAAGAACGGCCGGAAGATGCTGGGCAAGTGTTCGGACGCGATACCCCGGCCAGTGTCGGTGACGCTCACCAGCGCCTGGTTATCGTGGGAGACAATCTGCACGCGGATGGTTCCCGCGCCGTCAATGGCCTGCAGCGCGTTCAACAGCAGGTTCAGCAGCACCTGTTGCAACTGCCCAGCGTCGTGCTCCACCGGCGGCAAACTCGGCGCCTTTTCCAGCGAGATCTCCACGGGCCGAGAAAGCGCCTGCTGCCGCGCAAGATTGATGGCATGCTCGGCGGAATCGTTCAGGTCGGCGGGGCGGAACTCCGGCTTGCGTGGCCGCGCGTAGTCGAGAAGGTCGGAGAGGATGCGCTTGATGTGCAACACTTCCTGCTGCACTTCCTTGAGCACCTCGCGGCCGGGGCTGCCGGCGGGCAGGTCGCGGCCGATAATCTCGATCACGCCGGCGATGCCCGCGAGTGGATTGCGGATTTCGTGCGCCAGCCCCGCGGCCAGCTCGCCCAGCGTGGCCAGGTGCTCGGCGCGGGACATCTGCGTGCGGTGCAAGCGTTGAATTTCCTCGCGGCTCTCGCGCAACTGCCGCACCATGTCGTTGAAGTTGCGGCCCAGGTCGCCGATTTCGTCGTTGCGCCCGGCAAAGCCCACGGATACCGTCAGGTTGCCGTCGCGCAGCAGCGCAATCTTTTCCTGCAATTCGACCAGCGGGCGCTGCACCAGAACCGCGATCACCACCAGGAGTGCCGCGCAGATAGCCACCGCACCTGCCGACGCCACGGCAATGACGCTGCGCCGCTCCGGGTCCTCAAAGGAGAGCGACACCCAGACGAACACCACCAAGCCCGCCAGCAGCACCGCCGCCACCGGCAGGATGGCCTTCAACCGCAAACTCACGCGCACTGCGCTCATGCGTTGCGCCATTTTGGTGCCGCGCGTCTCCCGCGCGGATTCCGTGCTAACATTCGTTCGCTGCACCGCGTTCAGGCAGTCGGATCATCCCGGAAACGGACCTGCATGGAATCACTCATCCAGGAGATGAAGCGTTACCTCGGCTTCACCGAGGAAGATGCCGCCCTGCTCCGGCAACTCGGCCCGCGGATGGAAAAATATCTCCCCGAACTTGCCGAACGATTCTACTCCCAGATTCCCCACCATCCCAACGCCTTCCGCGTGTTCACCGGCGGCGAAGCTCAAATTGCCCGTCTGAAACTGACTTTGCAGGATTGGGGCAAGTCGCTGTTCTGCGGATCATACGACCAGGCCTATGCCGAGGAGCGCTACCAAATCGGCTACCACCACGTGCGCATCGGACTCGAGCAGAAATACGTGATCAGCGCCATGGGCATCGTGCGCGCTTTCCTTTCCGAATGCCTGCTGCTGGAATTCACCGCCAGCGACGTCCGTCTGCGCTACGCCAGCGCCGTCAGCAAGATGCTGGATCTCGACCTGAATTTGATGTGCGAGTCCTACATGCACGCCTCGCTGCAGAACCTGCGCGCGCTCAACGAACACCTGGAGCGCGCTAATCGGGACCTCGCCGAGGCCAGTCGCAGCAAGGACGAATTCCTCGCCCAGGTCTCCCACGAGTTGCGCACCCCGCTCAATTCCATTCTCGGGTTTACCAAGCTCATCCTCGACGGGCTGACCAAAACTCCGGATGAAGAGCGCGAGTTGCTGCGCGACGTCTTCTCCAGCGCCCAGCACTTGCTTGGTCTGGTGAACGACATCCTCGATATCGGCCGCATTGAAGCTGGGCGCATGGCTGTGCACGTGGAAGACGTGGACCCGCGCCTGGTGCTCGATTCCACCCTGCCGCTGGTCACCATCCCCGCCCATGAGAAAAGCCTGGAGCTGCGCGATGAAACGCGTCACACCGAGCTTCCCTTCGTGTGGGCGGACGAAGTGCGTTTTCGCCAGGTGCTCTTGAACCTGCTCTCCAACGCCGTCAAGTTCACTCCCACCGCTGCGGCGGGCGAGCCGGCCGGCCGCGTCACCCTGCGCGCGCGGGTCTTGCCGGCCTCGGGGGCCCCCATCGCACCCGATTCGCACGGATTCCTCCGCTTCGAGGTGGTGGACACGGGAATCGGCATTGCGGAAGAAAAGCGCGATGCGGTCTTTGAGCTGTTCGTGCAGGGCTCCGCGGGCCGGCGTCAGGGGGGTAGCGGCCTGGGCCTGGCCATCTCGCGGCGGCTGGTGCAGATCATGGGAGGCGCCATCGGCATCGAGACAGGCGACACCGGGAGCGGCACGACCGTGTGGTTCACGCTTCCGCTCTCCGCCAAACAACTGCCGGAGGCGCCGGCAGCCTCGCGGGGAAAACCCACGGCGCGGACGCGCGCATGACCGGCCTGCCTCCTGCCAAGACCGTTCTCATTGTGGAAGACCATGCGCTGGTGGCGAAGTTTTACCGCATGGCGCTGGAGCGCGCGGGAAATTTCGCGTGCATCGTCACGGAGGATGTGCCGCAAATCTTGGCCGACGTGGAAGCCGGCCGCGTGCACGTGGCCGTGCTGGACGTCTCGCTGACCAACGCACAGTGGCAGGGACGCCTGATTAACGGCGTGGAGCTCGCGCAGCTGGTAAAGCAGAAGGCTGCTGCCGCGGGCCGTTCGCTGCCCATTTTGCTGGCTACGGCCCACGCCATGTCCGGCGACCACGAGAATCTGCTGGCTGCCTCCGGCGCCGACGACTACGTGGAAAAACCAGTATTCGACGCGCAATTGCTGGTGGACAAAGTCCGCCGCTTGATATCCGCAGGGGAATAAGAAAATGCTTCAGCGTTTTGGTGCGTAGTAGCCCGAGCGGGCGAACACGCTCAGCAGAGGAAGCCCCGGGCGGGAGCGGACCTTGACTTTGACTTTGTGCCACCGTCCGTCGGGATTCGAGTCGCTCGGACGATACGCCAGCACATACTGGCTGCGCAGTTCCTGCGAAACTTTTTCGGCGATGTCCGCCGAGTCCGCATACCCAAACGCGCGGCCTCCGGAACGTTCCGCCAGCTCATTTACCATCAGGTAATTGCTGCTGCCGGCGCCGATGGTGTAAATCTGCACGTCGGACTCCCGCAGGATGCGTTGTACGTCGCGCGCGTTGTAGCGGCTGTGGTTTTCTTCGCCGTCGGTGATCACGAAAAGCGCGCGCCGCGTGTTCTTGGCCTTTGTCATCTGGTTCAAGCCCAAGTAAATGCCGTCGTACATCGCGGTCAATCCGCCGGTTTCCGCCCACATCAGTCGCGATTCCACTTCCCGGATGTCGTGCGTGAAATCGGTGAGGAGGTGGGCGCGGCCGTTGAACAGAACCAAGAAGATTTCGTCCTGCGGATTGGCCGCTTTCAGAAATTGCACCGCTGCGAGGCGCGCAGATTCGACGTAGCCGCGCATGCTTCCACTCACGTCGAAGATCACGCCTACAGAAACCGGAACTTGTTCGGTGGACAGATAGAGCGCTTCCTGTTCCACCTCGTTGTCGAAGATCCGGAAGTCCTCCTTGACCAGATCGGTGACGAAGCGATCCGCCGGGTCGAGAACGGTAACGTTGACCAGCGCGAGCTCGACCTCCCTGCGCAGGGAACGCTGACGCTGCGGCTGATCCTGCTTTGCGGAAGGCCCAGGCGGCGGGCTCGCTTGCTGCATCGCGGACGAACCGGGCAGCAAACTCGCAACGATGCACGCAGCTAGAAACAGGCAGCGATGGGATGTAGGGGGCACAGTCAGCCCTTCCACCGCATTGTGGTGGGAGCCGCCAGTTGAGTCAAGGCGGCAGCGGATCGAGAGGCGATTGCAAACAAGAAGGCCGGAGTTCGTCCGCTTGCGGCGGACCAACTCCGGCCTTTCAAAAGACCCGCCAGCTAGAAAACGAACCGCACCGACGTGGTGAAGAGGTTGCCGCGGAAATCGCGGCCCACCAGGCGGCCGAGTGAATCCACCGGAGTGCGGAATTCGGAGAGGGGATGGTCGATCCCCTCTCCGGAATCCAGCCGCCTAGAAGCGATATTCGAGCTTGGCCGAGATGATGTGGACGTGGTGCGAAGGCTGATCTGCGCCCAGGAAGATGAATCGGGCCGACGATGTATCGCCAACCACGGAGTACGGATAGAACGGGCTGGAGGTGAAAGTCGGGTTGGGAGAAGTCGTGCCGGTCAGCATCCGCACAGGACAGCCGTTCACCAGAGTGCCCGTGCCAGCCGGACTGACGCAGCCCATGTAGGGCGTCATGGGCGACGTCTGGTAGTCCATGTTGTCGAATTGCTGGTAACTGTACTCCAGCTTCGGCATGAGGTTCGCCGTGAGCTTGTATTTGAAGACGACGGTAAGTTCGTGGATTCGGGTGGTCGTGTTCGGGTAGGGCACAGCCGCCGAGGTCCCCACGAGGACGAACTTGTCGGGATCGCCAGTGGTAAGCCGCGTCGAATCGCCCAGGAATCGCGAACCTACCAGGCCTTTGCCCGCCGACAAAGAGTAGTACGCCGACAGGTAAACTTTTTTCCAAAAATAGAGGTCCACGCCCGCCGCGTAGGTGTCGAACAAGTCGCGGTAGGTGCTCTCCCAATCGTTGTTGGCGCTGTCACAGCCGCCGGCCGAACAGAAGGGAGCTGCGGTTGCAAACGGACTGCGGTACCGCGAGATCATTCTCTTGTAGTACCGCTCGTGGGTGTACTCGGCGAACAGGGATACCGCCGGCGAGAACGCGTAGGTGGCATCAAAGGTGTAGATGTAGGAAAGGTCCTTCAACGCTCCATAGAGGTAATAAGGAGTTGTAGTACCCGTCACGAAGTTGAGCGGATCGTGGCTGTTGCTCCCCACACCACGCCGGTTGAAGTCTTGCTGAATCGTTTGGAATCCGCCCGAGAGAGAGAGTTTCTCTCCATTGTACTGAACCAGAGTATCCACGCGGTCCAGCAGTCTGGCGGACTCATCGAACCTGCGGCCGCAAGGATGGTCGGCCGGGAAAATCCCCGCGGTGCGCGCGGTGGCGAGCTCCGTGAGGTCGCATTCCACGCCCGCGGAATTCTCGTCTTCGTAATGATCCGGCTCGCGGTTCTGGTGACGGCCGGAAAGCCGGAAGAGAAGGTACTTGCGAGGGCTATAGTCAACCGCACCGAAGAACGAGTGCTCGACGGAGCGCGCCACATCCCGATGGGAACGGTCGAACCATTCCCCTTCGTAGCCGAACCGCACGGAACTGTTCTTGGTGAAAAACCAGTCGCCGCTCAACTCAAATGTCTTCTTGTTGAAGCCAATGTTGCTGCGGCCCGCGGTGTCTTCCAGCGCGCCACTGCCGGAAGAAGCCGTGCCCGGAGTCAACTGGGCAGTCGCCCCGGTGTTCCCGCCGATGGTATCTCCCAGTATCGGCGTCAAGTCGAAGACCGCCGTGTGATTGTTGTAGTCGTAGTGGCGGTAGGCCGCTTTTATCTCAACGTCCTTCAGGGGACTGAAGACCGCCGTGTAGTTCATGGCCAACGTCTGCCGCTTGCCATTCAGGCTGCGAGCCGGCAGCAAGTTCAGGTCCGTCGCCGGAATGGTCAGCGCGCCCGTACCGTCCGCGAAGAAAATTTGCGAGTTGGCGCTGTAGGGCAGAAAGGGATCGTTCTGGCGGAGCCAGCCGGGGTTGACGGAACCCATGACCCGCACGTACTTGGTCAGGCCAAAGGCGCCGGCAAAGCTTAGGTTGTGCGCGTCGTTGTCGGGCCACAAATCCACCTGACCGCGAGCGGGCACGGCGCCAATCACACAGTTCGGCAGCCCGCCGGTAGTGATGCAGCCTCCCGTGCCATTGGGAACGAGCTGCACGGCCACGTCCGCGGTGGCAAATGGATTGTCGAACACCAGCGCATTGATGTTGTTGCGGAAGAAAGAACCGGTATAGCCGAATTCGACGCCCCAGTCGTTCTTCCCGTAGCTGGTCATCGCCCGGATGGAGTTGATGAAGTAGTTGATGGGCTCGGGCACTTCCGCGCCGGTGCCGGGGCTTTGCTGGTTGAACACGGCCATGACGGGTGCGGTCGTACGCGACGGCAGGCCACTGGCACTGGCGCTGGGGCTGGAGTTGAACAGCAGCCCAATCGGCCGCGTGCCCACCTCATTTTCACGCCGGAACAGGAACGAAGCATTCCAGTTGGAGGTGATGTCCCAGCTGACCAATCCGGTTCCCGCTTTGCGCTGGATGGCCGGCAGGATGAAGTTCTCACCGGGCACCACCTGCGTGGCGATAAAGCCCGGCAAACTGATGTTGAGCTGCGCAGCGGTGCACGGGGGCGTGGCGCAGACCGTGGAGGAGCGGTCCCGCAAGATCTGCTTCGTCGCGGGAAGGATGGTGTAGACGCCCGGGCTGGTCTCCGTGTAGAGGCTGCGCGCCGTGTTGGTGTAGATGTGTGGAATCTCGTCGTAGCGGAACTGAATCTTGAACTTGCGGTAGCGGCCGAAGGTGGCCAGATAACTCTGGTTTTTGTAGAAGGTGCTCTGTGACATCAGCTCCACATAGTTCTTGGTGCCGAGTACGTCGTCGAAATGCAAATCCATTTTGCGGATGAAAAAGCCGGTCTTGCGGTCGCCATACTCGTTGAATTTCGAGGTAAGCACGTCAGGCTTGAAGGGCAGATCGGGGCGCCCATATACCTTCCCCCAAACACCGCGGACTCCAAACTCAATGCTCCCTTTCGAGGGGTTCGCGGGCTGTGCGGGCGGTTCCTGGCTGAACAGCAGAGCCGGAACCAGAAGAAGTGCGAGCAGTACAAGTATTGTAGGTTGTTTCATCAATTTCATGTCTCTCTCCTTGCTAACGCAGCAACATGTTGCCGGAGGGATGGTTCGAACCGTGGATCGCGGAATGGCAGTTCGTGCAACCGCGGTTGAAATCCCGGACGGAGTTCAGAAGTGTCGGAGTAACTGGGTGGCGACTGGCGATATGGCAAGTATCGCAAACACGAGGCATGCGCACCTTCAGCAACTGCGGGTTGTTGGTCCCGTGCGCTTCGTGGCAACTGGCGCAGTTTTCCATCACCGGCGGGTGCTCCCACAGGAAAGGACCACGGCGCTCGGTATGGCAGGAGAGACAGTTTTCGTTCGTCGTGCTCTGAATCAGCTGCTTGGGGTTGGGAGTGCCGTGCGGGTTGTGACAACTGGTGCAGGTCACCTTGCCCTCACGATACGGCATGTGCGAAGAGCGCTGTAACTGCGCGCGGCGCATCTGGTGGCAACCCAGACAAAGGTCCGGCTGCGCCCTTTTGACCCCCCGGTACTCGCTGAGGGGAGTGTTGAAGCGAGTCTCGGACGAGAGCGAGACCTGCCGTTCCTGCTTCACCTGGTGGCAGTCCACGCAGGCCATCGCACGCGATTCATGCGGGCTGCCCTTCCAGAACATGCGGTTGCCGCGCGAATGGCAGTCCAGGCAAGCGGCGTTTTGTTCTTCAGTCGAGTTCTTGGAATCCTTGCCGAAGCGGATGGGGATGGATTCTTTGCTGCCGCCAGCTTCCACGTGGGCTTTGCCGGGTCCGTGACAGGATTCACAGCCGCGAGCTTCCTGCGGCGTGGTGGGTCTGGCCATCACCTTGCCCATGACTGTGTTCTTGTAGCGGCGCTGCTGATCTTCGTGACAGCCCAGGCAGACTTCTGTCCCGACGTAATCCCCGTCCGCCTTCGCTGCTTGCGCGCCCTGTGCCGCGGACTTCGAGGCGCCCTGCGCGGGCGTGCCCGGCGGGCCAGCCAGCAGAGGAACAGCGGCAAAAACGAGAAGCGCGAGCGCCGCAGCCATCCAGCGGATTCTGGGATAACCGACTTGAGTTTGAATCATAGTGTGCTCCTCGGACGGGCGGCCAAAGAGGAGAACCAGCAGCCGTCCGTTCTTTCCTTTTCATTCATTGGACACCCCTTGGAATATCTACTGGGAGAACTGACATCTGCGCGGCGGGGCCGGAAGGGAAAGAATATCGAAATGCCCCATGTGGAAATATACAACTCCGATTCTCAAAAGCAAGACCTTTGTGGAGAACGTTGCGTTTAATTTGTAAACACGAACGATGAATCTTTGAACAGGGCGCCAACAGAAACCCCGCCGGGATTGCGCCGGCGGGCTTGGCGAGCAGTCCTTCTTCTGACGGATAGCATTTCAAAATGAAGTCCCCAAATCAAGCATAGGCGTGCAAGCCCGGGAGAAGGTACGTCACGCCAAAGAACGTGAACAGGACGACGGCAAAACCGATGATGGCAAAGAAAGCCGCGCGTCGGCCGCGCCAGCCGCGCGTGATGCGCATGTGCAAGTAGCCCGCATAGACCAGCCAGGTAATCAGCGCCCAGGTTTCCTTGGGATCCCAACTCCAGTAAGAACCCCACGTGCGGTTGGCCCAGTAGGCTCCGGCGGCAATCATCAGAGTGAGCAACGGGAAGCCGATGCCGATAGTCTTGTAGGTGAGCACATCAAGCGTATCCGATGGAGGCAACATGCGCTCGAGGTCCGAGCGGCGCCAGAGCAGGAGCAGGTAGAGCGCCGAAGCAAACAGGCCTCCGACGAGACCGGCCAAGATAAACGGACTGGCTGCCAGGCTCGTGGCAAAGGTTCCCTCCACTTGCGGTGAAGCATAAGTGCCTTCCCGCGCGCGGAGGATGAAGGCGCTCAGCCCGACCACCTGCAGCAGAGCGCCAACAAAGAATGCGCGGTTGGCCCAAGTCATCGCCGATTCAACCTTGTTGGCCGTGGCCCAGAAGTAGAGCACCAACGGGGCCAGCACCGCGGCAAGCACGAGGAAGAACATCCAGCCGAGCTCCGGAATGACTACCATTAGCCGCGCTTTTTCCGAGAAGAAGATTTCCTGCTTACCCTGCGCGTCCCAGGCAATCAGGCGCAGGCCCCCGGAGGGATCGAAGCGGGAAGCAACGCCGATGTAGATGCTGACCAGGAAAGCGCTGGTGGCGGCGAGAAATGTCTCGGTGCGGAGGCGGTCCTGGATGAGGAACATCATGGCCAGCGCAAAACTCACGGCGCAGGCGGCATAGGCCAGCATGGCCAGGCTGACGTGAATGTGCAGCCAGGTGGACTGCAGCGCGGGCATCAGCGGGCGCACCGTGGAGGGCAGCAATTGGATCAGCATGACCGAGAGTGTGGCGAGCGGCATGGTGACCGTGCCGATCACTTTCACGTGATAGCGGCGCTCGACAAAGATGGTGAGCGCAACCAGTGTCCAGACAAAACTCAAAAGCATTTCATAGATGCTGGAGAAGGGCGGATTTCCTGCGACATACCAGCGGTGGCCGACGGCCAGCGTATTGAAAAGGAAGCCGAAGGCCGTGGCGAAGGAAGCCGCATGAACATAACGGGGAATGCCGGTCACGCCGAAGCCCAGGTAAAAGGCGGTGGCCGCACCGTAGAGAATCAGGGCGGCATAAAGGAGATTCTGCTCGGTGTACATTGCACCGCTCTTCACGGCGCCGAGAAACGCGGTGAAGAGAAGAAACACAACACACAGGCTGACCAGGACGGTCAGCAGGTTGCCGCTCGAGACGGGCTGCGATTCGGCTCTGGCTCGTGCCATCTGAAGTCCCCTTGCAAAAAAATCAGGCACTGACCAGAGAAGCGGTTTTCAGGTGCCGCTCCTCCGCCAGATTAGCCTGCAATTCCTGTTCGATTTCCTTCACGAGCAGCCGGAAGCGTTCTTCGAACTGCTCGCGGTTCTTGCTGGCGGACGCACCGATCCAGAGCACCTGGCGGCCGCGGCCGTCGTCCACCGGCACCGCCCAGTAGCGGATGTGCACGAAGTAGAAGGCCATCATCAGACCAATACCCATCAAGATGCAGCCGGCCCACACGGCCCACTGTCCCGGTTCGTAGGAAACTTGCAGCCCCGTGAAGTAGCCCATGGCCAAATCCTGAAACTTGAAATCGTAGGGCGCATTGCTGGGATGGGAAAAGGCAGGGTAATTCGCAAACAGCCACATCTTGCTTTCCCCCGCCTGTCGCGAAGCGATGGAAAGCTGAATGGCCGGATTGTTCGGCTGGTCGGAACGCGACTCGATGCGATTGCCATTGATGACCAAATCCGGCACAAACGCCGCGAGTTGCACAGAATGTTCGGCGTCGAGCGCAACCTTTTCGCCAGGGTGCAGCACAATTTCTCGGCTGTCCGCGGGGTCTTTCTTGGAGACGGCCAGCAGGCGAATGCTGCCGACCTCGCCCGTGGAGCCATAGCCGGACTGGAAGAAGCGCAGGCCGCGATGGACGAGCGGCTCGTTCACTTCGATTTCCTTGCGCTTCACTTCGCGGCCATTTTCAAGAACCGTCAAACGGCTCCACCAGCGGCGCGGGGAGCCGTCAGCGTAGTTTTCCTGGCCGGCGCCCTCGCAGCGCACGGTGAACGGAATGGCTTTCTTGGTGCCGTCGCGCATATCAATCTGATTGGACATGCCGTCAAGGGACAGGGACATGTAGCCGCGATAGCCCCACACGGCGTCCACGATGCCGCCGCCGAGAATCAGCAACAGGCTGAGGTGCACGACGTATGCAGCGAGTCGCGCAAAGCGATGGCGCTCGGCGTACAACGAAAAGCTCTCGCCGGCACCAACATGCTGCGGCTTCATGCGCAGGCGCCGGAAAGCGCGCTCCGCCGCTTCCACGCCGCTCTGCGTGCTGCGGACTGGAATCTCTGCATGTAGCGGCAAGCCCGTCAGGAAGTGTGCGTCCGGCCGGCGATAGGGCTTGGAGAAGTAGCGCCACACACCTGGAAATCGATCAATGGAAGCGCAGACGATGTTGATGCACAGTAAGCTGAGCAGCGTGACAAACCACCAGGAATGGAAAACGTCGGTGAGCTGAGTTGCGTCCAGCCAGCGCAACACCGATGGAGAATAAACTTTCTGCATCTGCTCGGGTTCGGTCAGCGGGCGCTGGAGAATTAATGTGCCAGCCGCCGATGCAATGACTGCCAGAATGAGCAGGACGATTCCGGTAGCTACCGAGCTGAAAGTTTTCCAGAACTTCTGAGGGATCGAACGACGTTCCGACATCAGTACCTCTCCCGTTGCTCGCGGGTGGATAACGGCACGTTCAAGGCCAGTGAAGCCCAATCATGTAAGTCATTGCAATATAATGGTTTATTGTTTGCTTGAGTATGTGGAAGAGATAGCGGTTTTGTGCCATATGACGCAGAATCTTGAGAGCCGAGGCAGAAATTCCCACACAGGAACCGCTGCGGCGGCCATTTCCAAGAAGCAACTGGTTCGCTAACTGCTTATAGCGCAATGGAATAGAAAGTGACTGAACAGGCGGCCTCCTTCGGTCAGGTGGTTGCAATACCTGTCAACGTAGCCAGAAGGAGTTGGTGCAGGACTTATGAAATCGCCTCGCGTGCTTTTGGTGGAAGACAACCGACTATTGCGGTGGTGTGTCTGCAGCGAGTTGCATCGCGGGGGCTGCGCAGTGGTCGCTCCTGAAACCGTGGACGAAGTGATGCGGTTGGATCCTGCGCAACCTGTGAATGTGCTGGTCACTGACTGCCGGCTGGCGGACGGGCACAATGGGTTTGAAGTGCTGGCCTGTGTTCGCGAGCGCTACCCGGAAATCTGCGCCATCCTGATCTCCGCGGAAGCCGACCCGCAGCTCGCTGCGCGTGCGCGCGACGCCGGATTTGATGTGGTGATCGAAAAGCCATGTCGCGTGGCCGAAATCGTCGGCGCCGTGCGGGCGCTGACGAGCGCAACCTCCGCGGAGAGGCCCTCGTGAGCCAGTTCGAGGTTGTGGGCCGGCCATTGCGGCCGGCACCATGTAGCAAAGGAGAATAGCCATGGACATCAAAGCCTGTCCGACATGCGGCCGTCCTTTTTCCGCCGTGGATATCGTTCTTTCGGAACACGACGCGAGCTTTCAGTGCCGTCATTGCTGGAACCGAATGCAGGCCACCGGCGACGGGGGACGCGCATTCGGTGCCATGAGAAAACCGCGCATGGTGGGCGCTCGCGCGACCGCCAGGACGCATCGGAGAAAGTCCTGAACATGCTCGACACCTACGAGTACGAAGTGCAGACAGAATGGACCGGACGGCGCGGAGGCCGCTTGACCGCCGAGGGTCTGCCGCCGCTGGATTTCTCCGCGCCGCCGGAGTTTGCAGGGGAAGCCGGGAAGTGGACACCGGAGCACCTGCTGGCCGGGGCGAGCGCAAGCTGCCTGACGGCGACGTTTCTGGCCATCGCGGAAATTTCCAAGCTGGAATTAGAATCGTTTCGGATGAAGGTTCACGCCAGACTGGAAAAGATTCCCGGAGAGGGGTATCGTTTCACGGAAATTACCCTGGCACCGGAGATCGGCGTGGCCCCGCAGAACGTGGAGAAAGCACAGCGGGTGCTCAGCAAGGCGGAGAAGAGTTGTTTTGTGAACCAGTCGCTCCGGGCAACGATCAAGGTAGAGCCGCATTTTGTGAGTTCGCCGGTGGGAGTCTCCGGTTAAGGTACGAATCCTGTTCGCAATCTCATGAGGAGGGGAAAGTGAAATCTCTGGTCAAACTGGTAATAGTGGTGGCGGTGGCCATGGTAGTAGCGATGGTGCTGTCGCTGGCGCTGCCGCAGGCGGCCTTCAGCGGTGGAGACGCGGAAAAAGGCAAAGCGCTGTACACCGCCAAGTGCAAGATGTGCCATGCGGCAGAAGGCGAAGGCAACCCGGGCATGGCCAAGATGCTGAAGGTGGAGATGAAGGTCCTCGGCTCCAAGGAAGTGCAGGCCATGAAAGACGCCGAGTTGAAAAAAGACATTATCGAGGGCAACGGCAAGATGAAGCCGGTCAAGCTGACCGACGAGGAAGCCGCTAACGTGATCGCGTTCCTCCGGACTTTGAAAAAGTAAGCGGGCAGAAGGCCATCTCGAGCGTAAGGGGCTCATCGAAGGAGCAGATATGGCGAGAACTGTCTCGGAGGGAGGCGGGCCGGAGCAGCCCGGACGCCGGCGCGTGCTGGGTTTTCTGGTGGGCTCCGGCGTCATGGCTTCGTTCGTGTCGTTCGTCTATCCCATACTCAGCTTCGTCCTGCCGCCGGAAAGCGGCGAGCTGGACGCCGACACCGTGGCGGCCAAAGCGAATGAAATGGCCGCCAATTCCGCGAAAATCTTCCGCATGGGCAACCGGCCGGGAATTCTGGTGCGCATGGCCGACGGCAATTACCGGGCCTTCTCCGCTGTGTGCACGCACCTGAACTGCACCGTGCAATACCGGCAGCGCGAGCACGACGTCTGGTGCGCGTGCCACAACGGCGTGTACAACCTGCAGGGCGGTGTGGTGAGCGGGCCGCCGCCGAAACCTCTGGAAGAGTTCGTCGTTCATGCGCGCGGCCAGGACATCGTGGTCACGCGCGAGTCGCGAACCTAATCCTATGCCGCCCTTTCTCATGCTGCGCGACTGGTGGGAAGAACGGTTCGGCACCGAGCTGTTCAGTTTTTTGTGGCACAAGCAGGTGCCGCGCCACAAGCACACCATCTGGTACTACCTGGGCGGGATGACGTTGTTCCTCTTCATGGTGCAGGTGGTGACCGGCATCCTGCTGCTGCTCTATTACCGGCCGTCGCCCACAGAAGCCTTCGAGAGCGTGCAGTTCATCATGACCAAGGTGAAGTTCGGCTGGTTGATCCGCGGCATCCATGCGTGGGCGGCCAACTTGTTGATCTTCACGGCCATGGTGCATATGTTCTCCACGTTCTTCTTGAAGGCCTATCGGAAACCGCGTGAGCTGACCTGGGTGACCGGCTGCGTACTCTTTTTTCTATTCCTCGGTTTTGGCTTTAGCGGCTACCTGCTTCCGTGGAACGAACTGGCATTCTTCGCGACCAAAGTGGGCACGCAGATGATGGCGGCGGTGCCGGTGATCGGCAATTGGCTGCTCACGTTTTTCCGCGGCGGCGAGGAAGTGACCGGCGCAACGCTGACGCGATTCTTCGGCTTCCACGTGGCCATCTTCCCGCTGCTGACCACGGCGCTGCTGGGAGCGCACCTCTTTCTGGTGCAGTACTTTGGAATGAGCACGCCGGTTTCCGTGGAGCAGGCACACAAGGACAAGCCGGTGCCCACCTACGCCTTCATGCCCAACTTCCTGTTGCGCGACATCATGGGCTGGTACATCGCGCTGGGCATGCTGGCGGCGCTGGCGGCGATCTTCCCGTGGGAATTGGGCGTGAAAGCGGACCCCTTCGGGGCGACGCCAGCAGGCATCAAGCCGGAGTGGTATTTCCTGTTCATGTTCCAGGCGCTGAAAAAAATTCCCGGGCACGTGCTGTTTATCGAAGGCGAGCAGTTCGGCGTGCTGGCCTTTGGGCTGGGCGCGGCGCTGTGGATGCTGGTGCCTTTCCTTGATCGCAAACAGGAAGGGCTCCTGCGGCGGCTTCCGGCCGTGGCCGGCGGAGTGATTGTGGCTTTCATCATCGTCATGACCATTTGGGCGTGGAGAAGCTGATGCCAGCGACCTGCCAACAGTGGCGATTCCTGCTGATGATTGCGGTCCTGCTTGTTGCCGGCTCCAGCGCGCGGGCGCAGCAGACGCCGGCGCCGCCGGTGGATACCTGCCGGACCTGCCACGCACAACTCGACGACCGGCTGGGGGAGCCCGCCAAGCAATTCGCCGACGACATTCACGGCACGCGCGGCATCACCTGCGCCAGTTGCCACGGCGGCGACCCGCGCGAGGAAGACATGGTGAAGTCCATGAGCCGCGCCAAAGGGTTTCGCGGCGTGCCGAAACGCAGCGAGATCCCGCAGCTTTGCGCGAAGTGCCATTCCGACGGCGCGTTCATGCGCGCGTACAACCCGTCGCTGCGCACCGACCAGCTTTCGCAATACAAGACCAGCGTGCACGGCAAGCGCCTGGCCGCCGGCGACACGCGCGTAGCGGTCTGCAGCGATTGCCACGGCGTCCACAAGATTCGCCCGGCGTCGAGCCCCATCTCCAACGTTTACCCGCAACAGATTCCGAACACATGCGGACGGTGCCACGCGGACGCGGGCCACATGAAGGCCTACAAGATTCCCACCGATCAATTGCTCAACTACCAGGCCAGTGTGCATTTCGAGAAGCTACAGGGCGGCGATTTGGCCGCACCGACCTGCGTCACCTGCCACGGCAACCATGGCGCCACGCCGCCGGGCGTTTCCTCCGTAGAGCGCGTGTGCGGCACGTGCCACGTCTTCCAGGAACAACTCTTCGACCAGAGCCCGCACAAGGCTGCGTGGGCCTCGGCGAAGATTCCGTCCTGCCTGACCTGCCACGGAAACCACGCCGTCAAGCACACCAGTGACGCGATGATCGGCACCGGCAAAGACTCCTTCTGCATGACCTGCCACACCGCAGAAGATAACGGCGGCAAAACCGCCGGCCACATCTCCACGGTGCTCGCGGGACTCGACAAGTCATTGGCCGAGGCCGGCGCGATGCTGGACTCCGCCGAGCAAAAGGGCATGGAAGTGGGCGAAGCGCGGGTGACGCTCTCCACCGCGCACGAGAAGCTCATTAAAGCGCGCGTGGATTTGCACACCATGAACAGCGCGCGCGTAGAAGAAACTACCAAGGCAGGCGAAAAGCTGGCCCAGCAGGTAAACCGGGATGGCGTTCAGGCGCTGGCCGAATATGCCTTCCGGCGCAAGGGACTGGCGCTTTCACTGGTGGCGATTGCCTTCGTGGTGATCGGCTTGTGGCTGTTGATTCGCAACCTGGAACGGCGGTCCGCCGGAGAAGAGGCCGGACGCTCCGGAGCCAGTTGAAGTAGACTGTTGACGCTTGAACGAAAGCCTCAGCTCGTGAAAGGAACGGAAGCTCAAACCGCCCCGTCTTCACACCGATGGAACCTCGTGAACGGATAGCCCTCTGGTTACGACCCGCATTTTTCCTGGGCCACAATGCAATCACGCTGACCGGCGCCGTGCTCACCACGAGCTCCGCGCTGACGATGATCGGCTTCTGGGTGTTCGAGATTTTCGGCGGAGGCACGTCGCAACCCTATATCGGAATCCTGGTTTTTCTGATCCTGCCGGGCTTCTTCCTGGCAGGCCTGGTGTTGATTCCCTCCGGGGTCCTTTGGCGGCGGCGCAAGCTGCGCGCGAGCGGCACGCTGCCCGATGTCTATCCGCGGATTGATCTGGGCGAGCCCGCGCTGCGGCGCGCGATGGGGCTGGTGGCGGGCATGACCGTGCTCAACGTGGCCATTTTCGGCACGGCCTCCTACCGCGGCGTGCACTACATGGAATCGGTGCAGTTCTGCGGGCTGACGTGCCACACGGTGATGGCGCCGGAATACTCCGCGTACCAGAATTCGCCGCACCAGCGCGTGAGCTGCACGCAATGTCACATCGGCCCGGGCGCGCCGTGGTTCGTGCGCTCGAAGCTCTCCGGCCTGCGGCAGGTGTTCGCGGTGACCTTCAAGACCTACTCGCGGCCCATTCCTTCGCCGGTGCAGCACCTCCGCCCGGCGCGGGAAACCTGCGAACAGTGCCACTGGCCGCAGAAATTCTCCGGCGACAAATTCCTGGTGCGGACGAAATATTCGGATGATGAGGCCAATACGCCGCTGACCACAGTGATGGTGTTGAAAATCGGCGGGCGCAACTGGCAGGGCAACCTCGGAATCCATGGACGGCACTTGGACGTGTTCGAACGCATCAGCTACACCTCCACCGACGGGCGGCGCCAGGTGATCCCGCTGGTGAGCTACATTGACGACAACGGCAAAACCGTGGAGTACGCTTCCAGCGAAGTGAAGCCCACGCCGGAGGAGTTGGCCAAGGCCGAGCGGCGCAAGATGGATTGCATGGACTGTCACAACCGGCCGACGCATGCTTTCGAGCTGCCCGAGCCGGCGGTGGACAAGGCCATGAACGAAGGCCGCATCAGCACGACATTGCCGTACATCAAGAAGAAGGCGGTGGAGTTGCTGCGCGCGGAGTATCCCAGCCGCGAAGTGGCGGAGCAAGACATCGTCGCTGCGCTGACGGGATTTTACAAATCAAGCTATCTGGACGTGTACAAGAACCACCGCGCGCAAGTGGAAGCGGCTGCGGACAACGTGAAACGCATCTACCTGCGCAATATTTTTCCGGAAATGAAGCTGACCTGGGGAACGCATCCCAACAACATCGGCCACCAGGATTTCCTGGGGTGTTTCCGCTGCCACGACGGCAGCCACACAAGCAAAGACGGTCGCACGATTTCGCAGGACTGCGACGCGTGCCATACGATTCTGACCATGGAGGACCCGAACCCGAAGATCTTGAAAGACCTCGGACTGAGATAACCGGACGCGAACACCGGACATCGCCGCGCAGGCCGCGCCACGGCCAAAGACGATGCGACTCGCACTCATCAGCGCGCTCTACCTCACGTTCAGCTTCCCGCTGCCCGGCACACCGGCCCCACCGCAGGAAGACCCCAACGCGATCTGCCTGGCATGTCACGGCGAAAAGAGCCTGACCGCCAAGCGCAAAGGGAAAAACGTCTCCGTGTACATGGACGCGAAGAAATTCGCCGCGTCCGTGCACGGCAGCCTGACGTGCACCACCTGCCACGCCGATCTGGAAGGCAAAGACCTGCCACACGAAGCGCCACTGCAGAAAGTGAACTGCGGGACGTGTCACGATGCGGAACAGCAGGAGCATGCGCGGTCGCTCCACGGGAAGGCCCTGGCCCGCGGCGATACGCTGGCACCGCGCTGCACGAATTGCCACGGCAACCACGACATCGTGCCGGTGAAGGACCCGCGCTCGGCGGTGGCGCCGCTGAACGTGCCGTTTGTCTGCGCGCAGTGCCACCGCGAAGGCACGCCCGTGCAATTGAACCGGAACATCCACCAGGGCAATATCATCGAGAATTTTTCCGAGAGCATCCACGGCGAAGGATTGCTGCGCAAGGGGCTGATTGTGGCGCCCAATTGCGCGTCGTGCCACACGGCGCATTTGATCCTGCGGCACACCGACCCGGCGTCTTCTATTTCGCGTCAGCACATCGCCGCTACCTGCACAAAATGCCACGCGATGATTGAAGTGATGCACCGGAAGGTGATCCGCGGCGAGCTGTGGGAAAAGCAGACCCACGTACTGCCGGCGTGCGTGGATTGCCACCAGCCGCATAAAGTGCGGAAAGTTTTCTACTCGCAAGGCATGGCAGACGCCGACTGCATGCGCTGCCACGCGGACGAAAAGCTGAAGGCCATGCGGGACGGCCGCTCGCTGACGGTGCGCGCGGCGGAGCTGGCCGGCTCGCGCCACGCGAAGAGCGCGTGCAGCCAGTGCCACTCGCAGGTGAACGCGTCGCGCGTGCGTCCGTGCGAAACGATCACGCAAAAAGTGGACTGCGCCGCGTGCCACGAGGAAATCGGCCAGCAGTTCCAGCGCAGCACGCACGGGCAATTACTGGCCAAAAACGACGTCAACGCCCCCAATTGCAAAGAATGTCACGGCACGCACGGCACGTTGGGAAGACTGAATCCGCAATCAGCCACGTTTGCGACCAACGTGCCCACGCTCTGCGCGCGCTGCCACCGCGAGGGGCAGAAGGCCGCGATGCGCTACGCGGGCCAGCAGCACGAAATCATCGAGCGCTACACGGAAAGCATCCACGGCAAAGGCCTGCTGAAAAGCGGGCTGACGGTGACGGCCACGTGCACCAACTGTCACACCGCTCATGCGGTGCTTCCGCACACCGACCCCCTTTCCAGCGTGAATGAGAAAAATGTGCCGGCCACCTGCGGCACGTGCCACCACGGCATTCAGGAGAAGTTCGAAAACAGCATTCACTCGCGCAAGGTTTCCAAGTCGGATAAGGAGTTGCCGGTCTGCAAGGATTGCCACACGGCGCACACGATTCGCCGCGCGGACCAGGACCAGTTCAAGCTCGAAATCATGGGCCGCTGCGGGCGCTGCCATCAGCAAATCGCAGAGACTTACTTCGACACCTATCATGGGAAAGTTTCGCGGCTGGGGTATACGAAGACGGCGAAGTGCTACGACTGCCATGGGGCGCACGACATCCTGAAAGTGACCGACCCGCGTTCCCACCTGAGCCGCGAAAACGTGGTGAAGACCTGCCAGCAGTGCCACGCCGGCGCGACGCGACGCTTTGCAGGCTACCTGACGCACGCCACACACCACGACCCGGAAAAATATCCGTTCCTCTTCTGGACTTTCTGGGGGATGACCACGCTGCTGCTGGGCACGTTTGTGATCGGCGGGCTGCACACATTGCTCTGGCTGCCGCGCGCGCTGCAAATGCGCCGCGAATTGCGGGAAGCAGAAGCCGCAGAGCTCGCCGAACTCGCCGCCGCGGCCAAGCCGGAGCTGCCGAAGCCTCCGCCGCCGGAGGGCGTCTGAAATGGCCAACGGACAGCCCCAGGAAAAACAGTTTGTGCGGTTCACGCGGCTGAACCGGACGCTGCACGCGTTCATGATCGTGAGCTTTCTGAGCTTGGCGTTGACTGGGCTGACTCTGAAGTTTTCCTACACCGCGTGGGCGGCTACGCTTTCGCGGCTGCTGGGCGGCTATGAAACAGCCGGGTACATCCACCGCTTCGCGGCCGTGGTGATGTTTACGACATTCTTCTTCCACCTGAAAGATCTCTTCCGGATGAAGAAGGAAAATGGGTCGTGGCGCGCGCTGCTTTTCGGGCCGAACACCATGCTGCCCACGCGGAAAGATTGGAAGGAGTTTATCGCCACGATGAAGTGGTTTGTGGGGCAGGGCGCGCGGCCGCAGTACGGGCGCTGGACGTACTGGGAAAAGTTCGACTACTTCGCGGTCTTCTGGGGCATTGCGATCATTGGCTCGACGGGGCTGACGCTGTGGTTTCCCGTGTTCTTCACGCGATTCTTGCCGGGCTGGACCATCAATGTCGCCACGATTATCCACAGCGACGAAGCCCTGCTGGCCACGGGCTTTATTTTCACCGTGCATTTTTTCAACACGCACCTGCGCCCGGAAAAATTTCCCATGGACACGACCATCTTCACCGGCCGCATGCCGCTCGTGGAATTGAAGCGGGACAAGCCGCTGGAGTACGACGCGCTGGTGCGCAGCGGAAAGCTGGAGGCCAGCCTGGCCGAAGCGCATCCGCCGATTGTCATGAAAACCATCCGGGCCTTCGCTTGGACGGCGCTGGGGCTGGGGTTCTGCATTGTGATCTGGATCATTTATGCGATGCTGTTTGCGTACCGATAATTTGAATTTTCTGAAAAGCCGCATGAAAAAAGGCTCCATGATGTTGCCGGCAATTATGCTCGCCCTGCTCGTGTGCGCTTTCCCTGCGCACTCCGGCGCGCGCGGACTTCCGCAGCAGGATGCTGCGTGCCTGGCGTGTCACGGCGAAAAAGAAATGAAGTCCGAGTCGGGCAAAAGCATTTTCGTGGACCCGGCGAAACTCGGAGCCGGCAAACATTCCGCACTGGCTTGCCAGAAGTGCCACATTGACATCAAGGATTATCCGCACCCGAAGCGAATCGCGAAGCCGCAATGCTTCACATGCCACGCCGGGGCCGCGGCCAGCGTGCCGAAGAGCGTCCACGGAGCGCTGGGCGCCGAATCCTGCGCGAGTTGTCACGGCAGCGCGCACGAAGTGCAGCGAGCGGGAAGGCTGCCGGCCAAGGAATGTTTGACATGCCACGCGGACCAAGTGTCGCAATATCAGCGGGGCGTGCACGCCAAAGTCCGCAGCGCCGGCGACAAGGATGCGCCGGTCTGCCTGTCCTGCCACGGCCCGGCGCACAAAATCGTGCCGCGAAGCGATGCGAGTTCGCCGGTGGCGAAGAAGAATCTGCCGGACACCTGTGGATCGTGCCATGCCAATCCGGAATTCCTCGCCCGGCACAAGATTCCGTACGCGCGGCCAGTGGAAGCCTACAAGTTGAGCTGGCACGGGCGGCAAGTGGAGGCGGGCAATCAAAAGGCGCCGTCGTGCTCGGATTGTCATGACAGCCACGCGGTCTACAACCCGCAGGACGCACGATCGAAAATCAATCACTGGAACGTGCCGACCACCTGCGGCGCGTGCCATGGAGAAATCAAAAAAGCCTATGTCGAGAGCGTGCACGGGGCGGCGGTGGCGCGAGGAGCGCGGGGTTCGCCAGTGTGCACCGATTGTCACGGGGAGCACCGCATCCTGGCGCCGAGCGAGCCGCAATCACTGGTGAACCCGGCGCGCGTCTCCAGTGTGACGTGCGGCCGGTGCCATTCCGACGAACGGCTGGCGGCGCGCTACAACCTGCCGCTGGACAAGGTGCCCGCATTTCAAGACAGCTTCCATGGTCTGGCCAGCCGCGCGGGCTCGCAGACGGTGGCCAATTGCGCCTCCTGCCACGGCGTGCACAATATTCTAGCGTCGAGCGACCCGCGCTCGATGGTCAGCCCGCGAAATATCGCTGCCACCTGCGGTGCGTGCCATCCCGGCGCAGGCAACCGCTTCGCCATCGGCCGCGTGCACGTGCTGCCGGAAACGGCCGCCGAACATCCCGTGGTCGCTTTCATCCGCGTGGCGTACTTGTGGCTGATCCCGCTGACCGTGGGCTTCATGCTGCTGCACAACGGGCTGGACTTCTTCGCCAAGATGGCCCGCGGCGGGCCGCGCATCCACACCGGCGAAGAAGTGCCGCGGATGAACCTGCACTTCCGCATCGCGCACTGGCTGACGGTTCTGAGTTTCCCCACGCTGGTGCTCACCGGCTTCGCGCTGAAATTCCCGGAGTCCTGGTGGGCGGCGCCGATTGTGCAGTGGGAAGGCCAGATGCGGTTTCGCGCAACGACGCACCGTATCGCCGGAGTGGTGCTGATCGCATCCGTCATGTATCACGTCGTCCACCTGGTTCTGCGGAAGAGCGACCGCATCATCCTGCGGCGACTCATCCCCGACATTAAGGACGTCACCGACTTGCTAGGCGTACTGCGCTACAACCTCGGACTCGCCGAGGAGCGTCCGCACTTTGGCATGTTCAGCTACGCGGAAAAAATCGAGTACCTCGCGTACATGTGGGGTTCGGCGCTGATGGCGGGCACGGGTTTCCTGCTATGGTTCGAAAATTTCACGCTGCGGAATTTTCCGAAGTGGGTGGCGGACGCGGCGACTGCAGTCCATTACTACGAGGCTATCCTCGCTTCGCTCTCCATTTTGATCTGGCACTTCTACATGACGATTTTCGATCCGGACGTCTACCCGATGGACAAGGCCTGGTGGAACGGCAAAGCATCCGCCGATCACTTGAAGCACACGCGGCCGGAATACTACATGGAGATCGTGAGCAAGCGGCAAGAGGCGGAGAAGCGAACGCCTGCAGACAGTGAAGAAAAGCAATCGCCGAGCGAAGAGAAAAGTGGCTAGCGGCGAGTGACTAGCGGCTAGTCCGAGAGTTTGACGCGGAGGCCTTCGGCGCTCGCCAACTTGGCCTGGGTTCGATCGAAGGTATAGAAGGAATCTGCTTTGAGCACCAGAGCAGAAGCTACATGCAGTACATCCAGAGTGCGAGTGCCAAGTTGCGGCGTCCGCCGCTGCGAAATCTGCTTGGCCTTTTCAAACATGTCGCCGGACAGCGGCTTCCATTGAAACACGCCGTCCGCAATATCCTTTCGGGCGAGCGCGTGGGCCACCCTGACTTTGGAGGCCGCAAGTTCCTTCCGGAACACGCGGAGAAAAAGTGCATTGGCCAGTTCCAGTTCCCCAAACGAGGTCAGCAGAATCGGCAGCATGGCGCGTTTGAACTGCGCCGCGGCGCGCTCTGAATTAGCATCGAGAACGTAGAGCGAGACGAGGAAGCTGGTGTCCGCGTACGCGCTCAATAGCGACCTCGCTCCTGGGCGACCAGATCAGCCCCGCTGACCTTTATTCGCTTTCCTTTGTACATCTTTTTCAAACGCGCGAGAAAGTCCGGACGCCGAGCGGGCACCGCCAGTCTGGAAGGGATCAACCGGGCAATGACGCGCTTGCGCTTGGTGATCTGGATTTCTTCGCCTTCGCGGAGCAGGCCCTCCACCTCGCGAAAACGATAACGGAGATCGCGCACAGTAGCTTTTCTCATGTGATACATTCTAGCATCACTTTGATTACAATGCAAGGCTGAGAAAAATCCGGGCATTGGCAATGCAGGTAGTCCACTACTCTGCGAGGTCAATGCGGAGGCCGGCGCCGGCGGCAACGGCCTTTTCGTAGACGGTAATCGCGGCCGCGACGTCCTGCAGCGCAGTGCCCGTGCTGTCGAAAATCGTGATTTCCTCCGGTGAAGTGCGGCCCGGCTTGCGGCCGGCAACGATTTCGCCGAGTTCGGCATAAACGGCGGCGCGGGTAACGATGCCCGCGGCCAGCGCATGGTGCAGGTCACCGCTCGTCGCGCACTGCTCGAAAATATCCACCACAATCTTGTTGCCGGCAAACAGCGCAGGATCGAGCTCATGCTTATCCGGGTTGTCCGCTCCCACCCCGGCGATGAATGCGCCCGGGCCCACCATTTCCTTTTTCAAGTAATACTCCTTCGCAGGAGTGCAACAAACGGTGATTTCGCTGGCGAGGACTGCACGGGCCAGGTCCGCCACGGGCGTTACTTGGATGCCCATTTCGGCGGACATTTCACGGCTGAATTTTTCCGCCATGGTGGAATCGCGGTCATAGGCGTGCGCCTGCTCGATGCGGCGAACACGGGCGAGCGCGCGGAGCTGGATGCGTCCCTGATTGCCGCATCCGCAAATGGTCACCACGCGGGCCTCTTCGCGCGCGAGAAACTTTGCAGCCACGGCTGTCGCCGCGCCTGTGCGCAGAATGGTGATTTCCATGGAGTCGAGAACCGCGAGCGGGGTGCCTTTTTCGCCGTCGTAGAGAGCGACGATGCCCTGAATCGTCGGCAGCCCGAAGCGCTGGCGGTTCTGCATGAAGTTGGCGTTGGCTTTCACGGCAAAGTATTCGCGGCCGGCCGGCGCCAGCACTCCTGCCTTCATGTGATAGCTTCCCTCGCGCCCGTGAATGCCCAGCATGCCGGGCGGGTCGCACTTCCCTTCTCCAAAGAGCTTGAAGGCCTGCTCGACGGCGGCGATGCAATCGTCGAGCGTGAGCAGCGCGGCCACTTCACTGCGCTTGAGAATCAATGTGCCTGCGGTGTTCATTGCCGATCTCCGGAAGAAAGATAGCATGGAGAGGATGAGATTTGCTCTGGGCGGGATGGCTTCAAGCAGCCGCGTGATGAAGTGCGAGGCGGCGCATGCGGCGCCGCCGGAACCAGCGGAAGATCCAAATCACAGCGCCGAGAATGGAAGCCGCGCCCAGCGTGAGCACGCCAGTGGTGATGCCCTGCCCGGAAAGGCCGCGGACTTTGGCCAAGAAAACGGCGCTGCCGTCCGCGGAAATCTTACGCACGCGCGGGTTGCCGGCGAAATCAGCCATCCACGTGAAAAAAATGGAAGGCCCGTTGTAGGCACCGAAGCGCTCGATCACGTAGAGATCGCCGCCGGCCACGGCGACGCCGGCGGGAGTCCAGGCCTGCCCGGCATCCCCCACGGTGGAGACTTCTCTGGCGGGAGAGATTTTTCGAATGCGGCGATTGCCGAAGTCGGCGACGAAAATGTTGCCCTGCGCGTCGAGTGCCAGGCCGGAAGGATGATGGAAACGCGCGGCGGCGCCCGCGCCGTCGGCAAAGCCCTCGTCCGGGCCGCCGGCGAGCGTGGTGACCATGCCGTCGGCGGACAGCTTGCGGATGGAATCGCCGTCAATCAGGTAGAGCGCACCGCCGGCGCCCCACGCGGCCGCGCGGACTTCGCGAAATTGCGCTTCGCGCGCGGGGCCATCCGCCATGCCGCGCGTACTGCCGGCGAAAATGGTTCCTTCACCCGCAGGACTCATCTTGTGCAGCTTCACTTGCTCCGGATAGCCGCTGACGAAGTAGAAAATGCCGTCGGCGCCGACAGTGAGGAGATAGGTCCAGCCGACAATGGCGCTGCGCTTGGACTTGGACAGGACTTCGGTGGCCGCGCCCTGCGGCGAGATTTTCCAGACGCCGCCGGAAATGACGTCTTCGCAGTAGAGGTTGCCGTCCACGCCCAGCACCAGCGTGTCGCCGTGCTTGTGCTCCGCGAGAGAATGCAGTCGCCCGTCGGTATCCACCATCCATATGCGGCCGCGAGAGGTATCGAGGAAATACACGCGGCCTTCGCGGTCCACGACGATGCCTGCGCCGATGTGTGCCTGCGCAGCGGGCGGAAAAAGAAAGAACAAGAGTTGAACGACCAGCGCGATGACGATCGCGTACAGCAATGTGCGGTTCATGCGGTCCTCACTCCTGAAAAATTGTTGCGTTCGGTAGGAAAGACGCGGAGGCAGCGGCGGCGTTAACGGCGGCGAGCGCGAAGCACTGCGCTACTTCCCGGGAATCGGCGTGGCTTTCTTCCAGAAGAAGCGCCACCAGGTCATGCTGCCGATGCCGAGTTGGTCGGCCCAGGCGTCGCGCATGGCGGCATTGCCGCTCAAGATGCCTTCGCGGGTGACACCCGCAGGCGGCGGCACCAGCTTTGCCATGCGGTCGAAGATGCGGTTCTTTTCTTCCGGAGCGACGCGGGTGAGCAGGTGCCAGAGCGTGAGTGCATCCTTCTTGCGCGATTCCGCGAGCACGGTATCCAGCGCCGCAGCGCGAATTTTCTTCGCGCCTTCGACTCCGCCTGGCACGCCGCCTTGTGGCGCGCCCAGCAGCGGGTCAAGTTGGGAGAGCGCCTGCTTGAGTTTTTCCGGCGCGTCTTCATAGTAAGGCGTGCCGGGCGCGTTTCCAGGACGCGTGAGGCACATCGCTCCGGCGGGCACCATCGATTCGCGGCCGTTGCGCTCGAGCGTGACGAGCCCGGTCTCCACATGCAACAGGCTCGCGCCGGCGGCGTCCACTTCCAGACGGTACACGCAGCCCATGTCCACAGCGTTGGCCGAAGGGGTTTGCACGGAGAAGAGCCGCGGGGGCGCCCAGATGCGCGCGAAGATCGCGCCCTGCTGGAGCGCCAGCCGGTGGTCGGAAGCATTGGCGCTCAGTAATTGCACGCGCGAATCGGGCTTCACTTCCACTTCGCCGATCAGGCCGACGTCAATCATCGCGCGCGAGGCGCTGTCGGTGACCAGCCACTCCCCGAGACCCAGGCGGCCGCTATTGGAAATCAGCCGCGAAGCCACGCGCGGCGCGCCTTCCACGCGCGTGACCACCCAGGAGGCACGGTCTTGGATACGCAGCAGCAGCGTGGCGCCGAGCACGAGCACCAGCATGGCGGCCACCGCAGCAAAACGCGGCATCGTCGGCCACTGCCACCAGCGCACGGGAAAGCGCCGCACCGGCATCTCGAAGGCCGGCGCGGGCAAATCCTCGCGCAGCGTGCCGAGCAGCTTTTCGAGCCGCTCAACTTCCGGGTCCGGCTTCCCGGATCCATCCCAAAGATAATTGTTACTCATGGCCCGTACTCCCATCTCTCGAATCTTCCGAGGCGTCCTCAGGCGGCGCAGCGAGACCCAGCTTTTCCCGCAATTGCTTCATGCCGCGGTGCAAGTTGACGCGGACCGAAGCCGCGGTAAGCCCAGTGCGCTTGGCGATTTCCGGGCCGGTCATGCCTTCGACCAGCCGGAGAATGAGCGTTTCGCGGTAGGCCTCGGGCAGCGACTTGACAACGTCCAACACCGCCAGCGCTTCGGCGCGATGCGCAGCGGCGCCGCTCCGGCCGGGCAAATCCTCCGGAAGTTCTTCCGTGTCCTTCGAGCGGCGGAAGTAGTCCGTGGCGCGGTTGCGGGCGATCATGGCCAGCCAGCCGCCGAACGCAGCCGGCTCGCGCAGAGTGTGCAAGCGACGCATGGCCTGGAGAAAGACGTCCTGCACCATGTCGGCCACTTCCGGCGCGGGCACGCGGGAGAGGAGCACTCCATGCACCATGCGGGAATAGCGGGTGTACAGCGCGCCAAACGCGGCTCGGTCGCCGTCGCGCGCAGCAACGACGAGCGCGGCGTCGGCGTCTCCCGGAGTGGCGACGGGCGAGGTCACACCGCGAAATTGCCTGATGCCGAGGCTGGCGTCAATCGTAATCTCCACGGGCCATTCCGGGAACCGGTCTCCGCGGGCGACTTCGCCTCTCCCGCAACCCATTCCACCACTTGGAGAGACGCCGGGGCAGCCAGAGTGTTAACGCGAGGTGCAGCCAGCGGCTGCAGCAAATTGCCCTGTTGCGGAAAAGCGAATTTCCACTAGGATAGGAGCGGCTGCACAGACCCCAAACTGATGAATTCCCCGCGCGAAAAAATCCTGATCCTGGACAGCGAAGAACCGTCGCGCCTGCAACTGCTCGAGCTGTTGCAATCCGCGGTGTACGACGTGTATCTGACCGCCGACTGCGGGCAGGCGCTGGAGACCGCGCGGATCGAGAGCGTGGACCTGGTGCTGCTTGGCACGAATTTGCCGGGCGACGTCTGCTGGCAGGTGCTGACGGAGTTGAAGGGCGCGGCGGCCACCGAGTCGATTCGCATTATCGTCCTTTCGGGCGGCGGCGCGGAGGAGCGGGTGCGCGCGCTCGACCTGGGCGCCGACGACGTCGTGCCCAAGCCCGTCGAGCCGGACGAACTGATGGCGCGCGTGCGCGTACAATTGCGGCAGCGGAAAGCGGAAGACGCGTTGTGGCGGCAGGCGCGGATCGCGGAAGAAAGCTATCAGGTGGCACAAACCGGGTTTCAAGCGCTGGCCGTGACCGAGAGGATGACGCGCGACGCTCGCTCTCTGAACCGCAGGCTGATTCTTGGCGTGACCATCTTTTTCGCCGTGGCTGCGGTGATGGCCGTCACTTTTTTCCTGTACTCCCGGCGCACGGAAACGGAGTACCAGCGCACGCGCGCAGCCATTGCACAATTCCAAAAGGGTCTGACCAGCCAGGAAGAGTTGATCGCCCGGACGCGCGCGATGCGCGAAGAAATGGAGCGCTCTGCCGCGGCCTCCGCCGAACAGCAAAAGCAGCGGTTGGAAACGGAGACGCAATCGTTGCGCGAGCGCATCGCCACCGCGGCCTCCGATGAAGTCTCCGCGTTGCGCAAACAGCTCGATGAGAACAGCACGCGGCTGGGAAAAATTGAAAGCGATCAGAAGGTGGCCCAGGGCATCATCCGTTCCTACGCGTCCAGCGTCTGCTTGCTGCACGTCAGCGTGGCCTTCCGGCACAAAGAGAGCGGGCAGCGGCTGCGTTACGCCGGGCTGAACGAAAAGGGCGAGCCGCTGCAAGATAGCGAAGGACGCCCTATGTTCGAAATGCAGGGCCGCGGACCGGAAGTTCGCGCGGATGTTTTCGGCACCGGCTTCCTGGTCGCCGCCGACGGGCGCATCCTGACCAACCGTCACGTGGTCGAGCCCTGGTGGAAAGATGCCGAATTGAATGCGATGGGAGAAGAGGGATTCGAGGCGGTGATTGCAGAAATGCGCGCGTACTTTCCGGACGCGCCGCGTGCCTACAGCGTGGAGATTCAGAAGATTTCGCCGGTGACGGACTTGGCCGTGGTGCAGGGCGCCCTGAGCGACTTGAAGCGCGCGGTGGTGCAGCGCGACGGGCGCAAGGAAGCGTCGAGCAGCGGGCAGGCCGTGGTGCTGATGGGTTATGCCACGGGACTCGATGCGATTCTGGCGCGCGCCGGCGAAGAGACGGTGCGCAACATCCTGCAGTCGAGCGGCGGCGCGCCGCGGCTGATCATGGCCGAGCTGGCGCAACGCAAGCTGATTCGCCCTCTCACCACGCAGGGGCACATCGGCGACGTGCTGGCGGACAAGATTGTCTATGACGCGCAGACCGCGTCCGGCGGCTCGGGAGGGCCGCTCTTCAACGCACAGGGAAAAGTAATCGGCGTGAACTATGCCGTGGTGCGCGGCTTCGGTGGGTCGAATTTCGGCATCCCCATCCGCTTCGCGGAACCCCTGCTGAAAAAGTAGAACGCTTCGGCGGTGCTGCACATGCCAGGCGGAATTGACTTCGCCCCAAGCGGCGAATAGCATGGACGGTTTACTCACGGCACAATTGGCACGCTGGGGGCGGGGTGCAGGCGCAATCAAAAACGGGGACCATTCTCGACCGCATTGTCGAGGCGCGCCGCGCCGCCGTGGAACACCGCCAGAAGGTCGTGCCGCTGCCAGTGCTCAAGCTCGCGGTAAAGCGCAATGAGCCGCCCCGCGATTTTGCTGGCGCCATTTCGCAAAACAAACTAAATGTCATTGCCGAATTGAAAAAGGCGTCACCGTCACGCGGCGTGTTGCGAGAAAACTTTTCGGTGGAAGCCCTGGCGGCGGGATTCGAACAGGCCGGAGCAGCGGCGCTTTCCGTGCTTACCGAAGAGCAATTTTTCCAGGGTGCGCTTGCCAACGCGACGATTGCGCGCAGAAAGACGACGCTGCCGGTATTGCGCAAGGATTTCATCTTCAACACATGGCAGGTGTGGGAGACGCGCGCCGCCGAAGCAGATTCCTTCCTGCTGATTGCGGCCATCCTCGATGATTCCCTGCTCCGCGATTTGCTGGCTCTGGGACGCGAGCTGGGCATGGAGGCGCTGGTGGAGGTCCACTCGCGGGAAGAATTGCAGCGCGCGGTGGAGGCCGGCGCGCGCATCGTCGGCGTGAACAACCGCGACCTGCGCAGCTTCGAGGTGCGCGTGGAGACTTCGCTCGAAATGATTGAAGAAGTTCCGGACACGTGCATCGCGGTGAGCGAGTCGGGGCTGCGTACGCATGAGGACCTCGCGCGGCTGCGCGCAGCGGGATTTGACGCTTTCTTAGTTGGCGAACAGTTGATGACTGCAATGGAGCCGAAGAGGGCATTGCAGGATCTCATGGGAGGATGAGGGCGCAGCAAGCAGCGCCCCTACGCACAAGAAAGGAAACATGGTACGCGTAAAAATCTGCGGGATTACGAACTGGGTGGACGCCGCGGTGTCGTTGGAGGCCGGCGCGAACGCGCTGGGCTTTAATTTTTATCCGTCGAGCCCCAGGTACATCCCGCCGTCGCACGCACGGATGATTGTGTCGCGCATGCCGCCGGGCGTAGATGCCGTGGGCGTGTTTGTGAATGCGTCGTTCGCGGAGGCCAATGAAATCGGCCTCTCCACCGATTTGGACGTGCTCCAGTTGCACGGCGACGAGCCGCCGGAGGTGGTGGCGGAGTTTTCCGAGTCCTGGCCGCTGATTAAAGCCTTCCGCGTGGGCCCGGAGTTTCACGCCGAGCAGCTCGAATCCTACCGCACCCACACCGATTTTTTTCTGCTGGACGGATTCAGCCAGGACGCGCGCGGCGGTACGGGTAATTCATTTGACTGGAGCATAGCCCGCGAGGCCAAGCAGTACGGCCGCATTTTTCTTTCCGGCGGGCTCACGTCGGAAAATGTGGGCGACGCAGTGCGCCAGGTGCGGCCTTTCGCGGTGGACGTGTGCAGCGGCGTGGAAGCGTCGCCCGGCAAGAAGGATGCGGCGCGCTTGCGCGAATTTGTCCGCATCGTGCAGGAAGCCAGCAAGGAGATCGCGCAGTGACCGCAGCCACGCAAATCTGGCCGGACGCGCGCGGGCGCTTCGGGCCGTACGGCGGGCGGTACGTGCCGGAGACGCTGATGGCGCCGCTCGAAGAATTGGAGCGCGCGTACGACGCGGCGCGCGGAGACGCGGGCTTTGCGGCGCAGCTCGAATATGAGCTGAAGAACTTTGCCGGGCGACCCACGCCGCTGCAATTCGCCTCGCGGCTCACCGCACATCTCGGCGGCGCGCGGATTTACCTAAAGCGCGAAGACCTGCTGCACACCGGCGCGCACAAAATCAATAACTGTCTGGGCCAGGGCTTGCTCGCGGTGCGCATGGGCAAGAAACGCGTTATCGCGGAAACCGGCGCGGGACAGCACGGCGTGGCCACGGCGACCGTGGCAGCGCGGCTGGGCCTGGAATGCGTCGTGTACATGGGCACCGAGGACATGGAGCGGCAGCGGCTGAATGTTTCGCGCATGCGCATGCTGAACGCGGAAGTCGTGGGCGTGAAGGCCGGAAGTTGCACACTGAAGGACGCCATCAACGAAGCGATGCGCGATTGGGTGACCAACGTGCGCACCACGCATTACCTCCTCGGCTCCGTGCTCGGCGCGCATCCCTACCCGCGCATGGTGCGCGATTTCCAGGCCTGCATCGGACGAGAAGCGCGCGCACAGATTCTCGCCGCCGAAAATCGGCTGCCGGACGCGCTCGTCGCATGCGTCGGTGGCGGATCGAATGCGATTGGGCTGTTCTACGAATTTCTCGGCGACGCGAGCGTGAAGATGGTCGGCGTCGAAGCCGGCGGGCGCGGAACGGGGCTCGGCGAACATGCGGCGCGGCTCGCGTTTCAAGCGGGATTCAGCGGAGCGCGGCCGGGCGTGCTGCAAGGAACGTACTCCTGCGTGCTGCAGACGCCCGACGGGCAAATCGCGCCGACACATTCGGTGTCCGCGGGGCTGGATTATCCCGCGGTCGGTCCGGAGCACGCCTGGCTGGCCAAACAGGGCCGAGCGGAATACACCGCCGCAAGCGACGAGGCCGCGATTGACGCCGCGCGGACGCTGGCGCGGATCGAGGGCATCATCCCCGCGCTCGAGTCGGCGCACGCGCTAGCGGAAATCATCCGTCGCGCGCCGAAGATGAAGCACGATGAAATCATTATTATGAATCTTTCTGGCCGCGGCGATAAGGACATGGAGATTCTTTCTCGATACCTTTGATGAGTACGACGCGAATTACAAAACGATTTGAGGAGCTGCGGCGGGCGGGCGAGCTGGGCCTGGTCGCGTACATCACCGCGGGCGACCCGTCGCTCGATGCCAGCGAACGAATTGCGCTGGCACTGGCCGAGGCCGGCGCGGATGTGATCGAACTGGGCGTGCCCTTCAGCGATCCCGTGGCCGACGGGCCGGTGATCCAGCGCGCGAGCGAACGCGCATTGCGCAGCGGCACGACGTTGCGTGGCGTGCTGGACTTGGTGAAACGTCTGCGCGCGAAGACGCAAGTGCCGCTGCTGCTGTTCAGTTACTACAACCCGGTATTGCAGATGGGACTGGAAAAGTTTGCGTTTGCCGCGGCGGATGCCGGTGCGGACGGCGCGTTGATTACGGACGTCACGCCGGAAGAGGCCGGCGAATACCGCGGTGCGATGCGCGCGCGCGGGCTGGACACGGTATTTCTGGCGGCACCGACTTCGACGGACACGCGGCTGAAGATGATTGCGGAGGCGTCCACGGGATTTCTCTATCTGATTTCGCGGACCGGCGTCACCGGCACCAAGGACGCGCTGGCGGAGGAATTGCCCTCGCTGGCGCGGCGCGTGCGCGCGGCAACGCCGCTGCCGGTGGCAGTCGGCTTCGGCATTTCCCTTCCCGAGCACGTGTCGCTGCTCGGCGGCCTGGCGGACGCGGCGGTGGTGGGGTCGGCGCTGGTCGCAGAAATTGAGAAGGCGCAATCGGCGGAGGCTGCAGCCACCGCGGTCGCTGCAAAAGCGCGCATGCTGAAAGACGCGGCGCGAAGAGGCATCAGCCGCCGGGAATCCACACGATGAACATCAAGGCTCTGCGGCTGGAAATTGACAAGCTGGACCGCAAGTTAGTCATGCAGTTGAACCGGCGCGCGAACTTTTCGTTGGCCATCGGGCGATTGAAGCAGCGCGACGCCTTGCCGCTGTTCATCCGCAAGCGCGAGCAGGAAATTGCGCGCAATATTCGTCACGCAAACCAAGGGCCGCTGCCCAATCATACGATTGAACATTTGTTCGAGCAGTTGTTGCAGCACACGCGGGCCATGGTGCGCAAGGCGCTGTGGGCGGAACGTCGAAATGCAATGTCCAGCCAAAAGGGCGGCGCGGCAGGCGCGCGCAAGGGCAAGCGGTGATGTTCCGGCGAGCGGCGATTCTCGGGACCGGCCTGATGGGCGGATCGTTCGCGCTGGCCCTGCGTCGGCATTTTCCCCAAACACAAATCATCGGCTGGGACCGCGCGGACGTGCTCGAGCAAGCCGCGGCACGCGGCGTGATTGACCAAGGCTGTTCCGAACTGGCCGATGCTGCGCACAGCGCGGACTTGATTTACATTGCGCTGCCCGTTGGCGCAGCGCTCGAGCACCTGCCGGAGATTGCGCAGCACGCCGCGGCGGACGCACTGGTCACGGACGCTTGCAGCACCAAGGCAGTCATCTGCCATGCGGCGGAAAAGTTTTTCCGTGGCGGTACAAAGTTTCTTGGCGGGCACCCCATGTCCGGAAAAGCCGTGAAGGGCGTGGAACACGCGGACGCGGAGATTTTTCCCGGCTCGAAATACGTGCTCATCGGGACTGAAGCGGACGCGGACGAGCGTGTGAAGCGTTTTGCGGCGCTGCTAGAGAAAATCGGCGCGCGGCCGGTGTGGATGGATGCCGACACGCACGACTGGGCGGTGGGCATCGTGTCGCACCTGCCACAACTGGTGAGCGTGGCGCTGGCGCAGGTGATCCGCGATGAAACTGACGAGACCGGCCTGCCGCTCAGCATTGCGGGGCCGGGCTTGCGCGATTCATTGCGCCTGGCAGCGAGTCCTTACGGCATCTGGCGCGACATCTGCCTCACCAATCCCGACAACATTGCGCGCGCGCTGGACCGCGTGACGCAGGCCATCGACCACATGCGGACGCGGCTGCAAAGCAAGGAGCTGAAGGAATCCTTCGATGCGGCGAATGACCTCTACAAAATGCTGCAAGAGTTGAAGTAAACTGCAAGGGCAATTCTTCTCCCGCAAAGAGCCGATCGCAGGGCTCGCGGGAATCCTTCTGGAGTCCCGATATGGACAAGCGAGTAGCGAATGCCGATGCGGCGATTCAAAACATCCGCGATGGCGCAACAATTATGATGGGCGGGTTCGGGCTGTGCGGCATCCCGGAAAACCTGATTGCCGCGGTGAAACGCAAGGGCGTGAAAGAGCTGACCGTCATTTCCAATAACGCCGGCGTGGACGATTTCGGCATTGGCCTGCTGCTTCAAACGCGGCAGGTGAAGAAAATGATCTCTACGTACGTCGGGGAAAACAAACTTTTCGAGAAACTGGTGTTGAGCGGCGAGCTGGAAGTCGAGTTGAACCCGCAGGGGACGCTGGCGGAGCGCATCCGCGCGGGCGGCGCGGGGATTCCGGCGTTTTTCACGCCGACGGGATTCGGCACGATGATCGCCGAGGGCAAGGAAACGCGGGAATTCGGCGGGCGGATGTGCGTGCTGGAAAAAGCGCTGCGCGCGGACTTCGCGTTCATTAAAGCCTGGAAGGGCGACCGCTGGGGGAATCTGGTATTTCGCAAGACGGCGCGTAACTTCAATGCGCCGATGGCCATGGCGGCGGAGCACGTGATTGCGGAAGTGGAGCAACTGGTGGATGTCGGGAAGCTGGATCCGGATGGCGTCCACATTCCCAGCATTTACGTGAACGCGATTTTTGAAGGAACGAATTACGAAAAGCGCATCGAGCGCAGGACAGTTCGTAAGGCATAAAGGATAACGCAGAGACGCAGAGGGCGCGGAGGAGCGCAGAGAAACATGGCACATGCAGAAGTAGACAAGCGGGAAATTATCGTAAAGCGGATTGCGCAAGAGCTGCGCGACGGCTACTACGTCAACTTGGGAATCGGCATGCCCACGCTGGTGGCGAACTACATCCCGGCGGGGATGGACGTGATGATGCAATCGGAAAACGGGATGCTCGGCGTGGGACCGTATCCGCTGGAAGGCACGGAAGACCCGGACCTCATCAACGCGGGCAAGGAAACGGTGACGGAGATTCCCGGCACGTCCTATTTTTCCAGCGCGGATTCGTTTGCCATGATCCGCGGAGGGCACGTGGACCTGACGGTGCTCGGCGCCCTGGAGGTGGACGAGCGCGGAAACCTGGCCAACTGGGCCATTCCCGGAAAAATGTTGAAGGGCATGGGCGGGGCCATGGACCTGGTGGCGGGCGCGAAGCGCGTGATCATTGCCATGGAGCACGCCACGAAAGACGGCAAGCCGAAAATTCTGAAGAAGTGCACGCTGCCGCTCACCGGCGTGGAAGTGGTGGACATGATCGTCACGGAGTTGGCGGTGATCGAAGTCACGCCGCAGGGTTTGGTGCTGCGCGAAATTGCACCGGGCGTAACGCCGGAGGACGTGCAGAAAGCAACCGAGCCGCAGTTGCGCGTAGCTTCAGATTTGAAGGTCATTTCAGTGTAAAAGAGAAGAGATGAAGCCGCATTCCATCGTCGTGGTGAGCCTGCACAGCCCGAAAGAGCGCATCTGGGGCGAGTTGCTGGAAATGAGCGTGGCGGGCGTGACCCTGCGCGGCATCGACTTGAACAGCTTCGACGATTTCATCCGCCAGGTGCGCGACCCTGAGGGCGACCTGGTGGGGCTGCCCACGGCGTTTTTCCCCATGATGCGCATCGAACGCGTCGCGCTGGACGAGGCGCGCGGCTCGGTGCCCTCGCTGGCGGACACCTTCGAGCACAAAGTAGGCCGCAGCCTGCTCGAATACCTCGCGCAATTTGCCTGAAGTGCGATACGATTTGCGGCGATGAAGTCGCGCATCCTGACGGTTCCCAACCAGCTCACCTTCCTGCGCTTTGGATTCCTGCCGTTTTTTATCATCTCCATCTGGTATGACCACTACGACTGGGCGCTGGGCGTGCTGATTGCCGCGGCGCTGAGCGACCTGCTCGACGGCGTGCTGGCGCGGCGACTCAACCAGAAGACCGAGCTGGGCGCGTATCTCGATCCGATTGCGGACAAGCTGCTGCTCTCCAGCTCCTTTCTGCTGCTGGCCATGAAGCACAAGGTGGTGTGGTGGCTGACCATCCTGGTGCTGGGACGGGACCTGCTGATGCTGATTACTGCGGCGGCCATCCTGCTGGTGGTGGGCTATCGGCCGTTTCCGCCGAGCCTGTACGGTAAATTCACGACGGGCGTGCAGATCATTTTTATCTTTCTGGTGGTAGCGAGCACGGCGACGAACTACCGCGCGCTGGACATTCTGGAAGAAGTGTTCGTGTTCCTCGTGGCGGGGTTTACGATTTTCTCGGGCGTGCACTACAGCTTAGTGATTGCCAAGCGGCTGAGCGGGCCGCAATAGCAAGGGCGCAGTCCTTCGCATTCGCTCAGGACAAGCAAGCGGTGCCCCTACTCCTTCCTCTCCACAGGCAATTCGATTTTCACCGGCGGAAAATCCTTCACGCGGAGCGTGAACTCGCGCGTGCCCAGCGACGCGTCAAAGACCACGGCGACGGCGAGCGCGGAGTGGTTGCCGTCGCGGTCGGGCACGAGTGCCACCACCTGCGCCGACGACTTCACCAGCACGCGCTGGCCGAGCGATTCAGCGGCAATGCCCACGGGGTAGAGCGTGCGGTCGGGCGCGACGAGCGAAACTTCGCTGCCCGACGTGTCGAAGATGAGCAGGCTGAGCCGATCCTCGACGGGCAGCGTGGCGCGGAGGAGCAACTCCACTTCGACAAAGCGCCCGGCGGCCTTCACGCCAGCGTAACTTTCCGGCGTGGAGACACTCGCGATGCGCAGCTCCCAGGCGTCCTTGCGGACGCTTTCGTTCACCACGCGCGCGCGGCCCGCGTCGCCCAACGCGTAACGGTCGAGCCAGGCTGCCATCTGGCGGAATTCTTCGATGCGGTGGTTGGGTTCCTCGAAGCCGTGGCCTTCGCGCGGGAAGCGGACGAACTTCACCGTGCGGCCCAGTGCGCGCAACGCCTGGTACAGCTCTTTCGAGTTGGAGATGAACGTGTTCGGGTCTTCATCGCCGTGAAGGATGAGCACGGGCGTGGTAATCTTCGTCACGTTCTTGAAGGGCGAACGTTCCAGATAGACCGGCAGATTCTCCCAGTAAAATTGTTTCAAGTAGTCCGTCTCCCAGCTCGGGAACTGCGAATTGGAAAAATCGGTGATGAGATTGAAAATGCCGTAGGAGCTGACGGCGGCCTTGAAGCGCGCCGTCTGGCCGATGATCCAGTTGGTCATGTAGCCGCCGTAGCTGACGCCGACCACGGCCATGCGTTCGGCGTCCACGCCGCCGCGGGCAATCAGAAAATCCACGCCGGAGAGAATGTCTTCATAGTCCTTGCCGCCGATGTCGCCGCGGCTGGCGATGCCGAAGTCGTGTCCGTAGGCGGAGCTGCCGCGGAAATTCGGATGGAAGACCAGCCAGCCGCGAGCGGCCCACACCTGTGGCGGCAGGTTGCCGGTGGTGAGCGTGTTGGCGCGGCGGCCGTGCGGCCCGCCGTGAATGTCGAGCAGCAGCGGATACTTTGTGGCCGGCTGCCAATCCGGCGGCTTGACGAGAATTCCCTCAATTTCCAAACCGTCTTTCGATTTCCAGGAGACGATTTCCTGTGCGCCGAGCGCAAAGCTTTTGAGTTGCGGATTGAGCGCGGTCAGCGGCACCGGCGCAACCATCGTTGCTGCGGGACGCAGCAGCACGAGGTCCGGCAGCGAGTCGGCGCCTTCTTGCAGCGCAATGCAAGCGGCGCCGTCCGGCGTGCAGTCGGCGTCGGAGAGGAACATTGCCTCGGGGCTCGCGGGACGCGTTGCGCCGTCGGCCGCGCTGAGGCGGAACATCCGGTTGCCGGTGCGCACGGCGGCGGCGAAGAAAATGGCGTCACCGCCTGCAGGCCACATGAGGCGCTCGATGTCTCCGGAAAAATCTTTCGTCAGGCGCTGCGGCTCCGGCGGCTCGCCGGTGAAAGCGACGGGGACAACAAAGACTTCCTCCTGCGCATAGACGATGTCCGGGACGCGCGGGGCCAGGAACGCCACGCGCGCGGAGTCCGGCGCCCAGACGGGCGAGCGCTCCTGCCCGGCGCGCCGGGTGAACTGGCGGGGCGTGCGCGTAGCTAGGTCGAGCAGCCAGAGGTCAAACTTGCTCGCATGGTCGGGCTCGCCGGTGTAATTCGTGCGATAGAGGAGCCACTTGCCGTCGGGCGAAGGCGCCACATCCGCGAGGCCGGGATCGCCGGAAAAGAGGCGCTCGGCGCGGCGATCGTCGACCGTAACGCGCCAGATTTCGCGGCGGAATTTCTCTTCGTCCACCACCACCGCATCGTTGCGCGACTCGCGCTGCCCTTCGCGCAGAACGGCGAGCGGGCGGGCGAGCGGTTCGCGCGCGACGAAATAGACGGACTTGCTGTCGGGCGACCAACGGTAGGAGAGCACGCCTTCGGGCGCGCGCGTAAGCTGCGCGGCTTCCCCGCCGGCCACGGAGAGAACCCAAACCTGCGGCTTGCGCGATTTTTCATCGCTGCTGCGCGCGGAGACAAAGGCCAGCCAGCGGCCGTCGGGTGACCACAGCGGCGTGGCAGCGCCAGAATCAGAGTGAGTCAGGCGGCGGGCCAGTTTGGTGTCCGTGTCCACCCACCAGAGGCTCGTGATGGTGCGCGATTTTTCGAAATCGTTTTCGGAGACGAGATAGGCGGCCCGCTTGCCGTCGGGCGAAAGAGCTGGGCTGGAGGGTATCCGCCAGCGGAGCGCGTCCTCCACGGTGAGACGGAATTGCCCCGCGGGTCTGGCCTGGGCGGCCGCAGGCGCCGTCCATGCCGCAATGAGGGCAAGAGAAACAAGCAAGCGTAAATGATTCATCGTGATTTCCCTTTGCGCGCAGCGCGCAAGGGCGGATTGTAGCATTCGACGCGCGCCGTTGGCGCATGGCCTTCACGTGTGGGATACTCTGGCCATGGCCGTTTTCCAAAAGATTCTGTGCCCGGTGGATTTTTCGGCGACGTCGGGGCACGCGTTCGTCTATGCCGCGGCGATCGCCCAGCAGTTCAGCGCGGAGCTGATCCTGCTGCACGTGATCGAAGAAGTGCCGCTATTCACGGCGTACAGCGGCGCGCCCGTCGTGGATTCGTCCGGCGAAATGGAAAAATTCGCGCGCGCAGAGATGGTGCGGCTGGCGGCCAGCGCCACGAGCGCAGCAAACATCCGCACGGAAATCGTCCGCGGCAAGAGCCACACCGCCATCCTGCAATTCGCCGCCGCCAACCACGTGGATCTGATGGTGATCGGAAAGCACGGGCGCAGCCAGCTGGATTATTTCCTGTTCGGGTCGGTGACAGAGCGGGTGATCCGGCGGGCGGCCTGCCCGGTGATGGTGGTGCAGAGTCCGGACATCATCAAAGAAACTCAGCGCGCCACGAAATAACTCTTCAGCATGAATGCGAAGCTTGCGATCACAATGAGGGCAGCGAGCCAGCCCAGCGCGTAGGCGCGTTTGCGTTCCGCGCCGGCGATGGGCTCGCGGTCGGCAAACACTTTGCCGAGAAGGAAGCCGGAGGCGAGACCGCCGGCGTGGGCGGCATTGTCAGCATTGACGAATAGCCCCAAAACAAAAATATAGAGGACCCACTTGAGAAGCTGCGAGCGGACCATCTGCATCATGGCGCCGCCGCGGCGCGTGGTGATCGCCAGCATGAGGCCGATGAGACCCATCAGCGAGCCCGACGCGCCAATGCTGATGCCCCAGCCTCCGCGGAACAGGATGCTCCAGGCGGTGCTGGCCACGTTGCCGAAGATTCCCGTCAGCAAATAGAGGTAGAGATAGCGCGGCGAGCCGTAGGTCTCCTCCATTTGCGGCCCGAGGTCCATCAGCACAAATGTATTGAAGCCGATGTGGATCAGGTTGCCGTGGAGGAAAATGGGCATCACCAGCCGCCAGAACTCACCTTCGAAAATGGCGTGGCTCTCGCGCGCGCCGAGGCGGAAGAGCACCTGGCCGGAAATATTACCCATCCCCGAGAAGCCTCCCGTCAGTTGCATCGAGAGCACCAGGCTGAAGATGAACAAGATGACGTTGACGCCGAGGAACAAGTAGGTGACCGGCGTCTCCGACGGAATCAAGCTGGAGAGCGTGCGGCTGGCCGCGGCGAGAGAAAATGTCATGCTGGCGCCGCACTCGTGGCATTTCGTGGCCGTGGCGCCGACCAGCGTGCCACACGCTGGACACAAGCGCGGGCGCGAAGGCTTCTCCGGCGCGCCGAACAGCGCGGCGGCGCGCTCGCGCAAGCGGTCGAGTTTCCATTTCCAGCGAAGGGGCAGAGGCACTGTGCTTCCTTGCGGTAAACTAAAACGGTTCCTATAATACACAAAACTTCGAGGAGCGTGACGATGGCAAACTTTGAAGAGTTCGGCAAGACCGTAGACGAGGAAATGAAGAAGCTGAAGGCGTTTTTCGAAACGGAAGTGAAGCCCGGCGCGAAACGCGGGACCCTCGATGCGCTGCGCGCGGCATCCGCGCGACTCGCCGAGCTGGCCAACGACCTGGAACGCCGCTTCAAGGATTCCGCGGAGAAGCCGGAATGACGCGGAGCGCGGCGTGAGGATTGCCACCCGGCCCGCCATGCTCGTGCTGCTGGCTCTAATTTCCGCCGGAGGCTGCGGGCACCGCCGCGGGGGAATTCCCACATCGGCCCCGCCCGCGCCGCCAAGCACTTCACCGTTTCCCGAGCCCAAACCGATTCCGACCACGCCGGGCGCGCCGCTGCGTCTGATTGAAGAGGGCAACGCCTCGTGGTACGGGGTGCCCTATCACGGGCGGAAGGCTGCGAACGGCGAAGTCTACGACATGTACAAGCTCACCGCGGCACACCGCACGCTGCCGTTCCAGACGATGGTGCGCGTGACGAATTTGCGGAACGGCAAGCAGACGGAGGTGCGCATCACCGACCGCGGGCCGTTCGTGGAAGGGCGCATCATCGATTTGTCGCTGGCCGCCGCGCGGGAAATTGACATGGTGGCCACCGGCGTAGCGCGCGTGCGGCTGGAATTCGTGAACGGCCCGCTGCCCATGGAGGGCGCGTTTACCGTGCAGGTAGGCGCGTTTCTGCAACAGGAAAACGCCGTCAAACTGCGGCAGCGGCTCGAGCGGCGTTACCAGCCGGTGTTCGTCCACGAGTACGATTCACCGAAGGGGATGTTCTACCGCGTGAAAGTGGGGCGCGTGGCCAACGAGGCCGCGGCCGACCGCTTAGCGGAAAAGCTGCGTACACAGGAACAGCTCACGACGTTTGTGGTGCGGCTGGACGAAAACACGCCGAAGAATTGAATCAATATTTCAATCTTACTTGTGCTTCATCACGTAAACGCCGTCCCAATCGGAGGCGGGGTCTTCGAGCAAGTATTCCTCGCAACGCTGGTAAAACACTTTGGAGGGCCCGTCGTCGGGCCAGCGCTGGAGAACTTTTTCGAAATATCCCTGAGCCTGCCGCCAATCGCGGCGCTTGTAGCAGGCGCGGCCCTTGCCGAAGATTTCAATCAGGTCGAAGAGTTCGCGCGCGCCTTCGCGGAAGGCGACGAGCTCAAAAATGGTCACCGGCTGGAGCTTGCCTTTCACGCGGATCAGGTCCAGCTCGCGGAAAAGAAAATCCGGCGCGCGGGAACCGTTGTAGGCGGACTCGCTCAGGATGATGTGCGTGCCGTATTCCTTGTTGAGGCCTTCGAGGCGGGAAGCGAGGTTCACGGAGTCGCCCATGGCCGTATAGCCGTAACGCAGGTCGGAGCCCATGTTGCCCACGGAGGCGATGCCGCTGTTGATGCCAATGCCGATATCGAGGTGCGGGTAGCCCTTCGCTTTCCATTCTCTCTGCAGCTCGCCGAGGCGCTGCATCATCTGCAGAGCGGAACGGCAGGCCTTGACGCCGTGGCCGGGTTCTTCGAACGGCGCGCCCCAAAAGGCCATTACGGCATCGCCGATGTACTTGTCAAGCGTGCCCTGATTGCGGAAGACGATGCGGGTCATGTCGCCGAGATAAACGTTGAGCAGGTTGGCGAGTTCCTGCGCGTCGAGCTGTTCGGAGATGGTGGTGAACCCGCGGATGTCGCTGAACATCACGCTGAGTTCGGTCTTGCGCGGCTTCACCAGCTCGGGATTTTCCAGCAAACGGCGGATGACTTCCGGGCTCAAGTACTGCTGGAACGCGCCGCGCACCTTGCGCTTCTCGCGCTCCTCGACCAGCACGCGGTAGAGCGCAACGAGGCCCGTGTTGGACACCAGCGCAAAGCCGGGCACCACAAAATTCAGCCACGAGCCGTGCGTGAAGGAATATTGCACCAGGCCCATGAAGGGCACCAGCAGCACCAGGCCCGACGCCATCCATTTGGGCTGCGTCAGCGCGAGCCACATCCCCAGCGGAATGCCGAACAGAAAGATCAGAGCGAAGTCGATGAGGAACTGATTGGCGTCGCGTTTCAGGAATTTCTGGTTCAGGATGTTGTCAATCACGTTGGCGTGAATTTCGACTCCGGGGTAGTCGAGCTGGCCGAAGGGCGTGGTGCGCAGGTCGCCGATGCCGGTGGCGGTGGCGCCGACGAGCACGATCTTGTCCTTGAAGGTGCCCGGCGGAAAGTTCTTGTTCACCACGTCGGCGATGGAGAAGTGCTTGTAGCTGCCGGTGGGCCCCTGGTAGTTGATCATCATGCGGCCGATTTCGTCGGGGATGACGATGTTGGAGGCGCCGAACTCCAGGCTGTCAATGCCGGTCTCGCCGAACCTGAGGACGATTTTTTCGAGCGGCAGATCGAGGAAAAAACGGATGGCCTGGACGTGAATGGAAGCGTAGAGGTCCCATTCCAAGCGGTTCTTCGAACGGCCGTAGGGGATGGCCAGCGGCGCGCGGCGCACCACGCCGTCGGGATCGGGAAAGACGTTGAAGAAGCCGGTGGCCTTGTTGCCGCCGCGGAGCGCGTCCGTAAAGAGCGGCATGTTGGCCTGCGCACCCTCCGGGAGCAGCCCCAGAACCTCGAATTGTTTGATCAGGTTGAGCAGGCTCTCGTCGCCGCGCGCGGATTTGGTCGCGCGGGCCTGTGGATAGGTGAAGTAGGCCAGCAGGTGCGCGTAGAGGTCCAGCGTCGCAGCGTCCAACCCCGTCATGTCGTTTTGATACAGAAAGAAATTGCCGAGGACGACTTTGGGGAAGCGCTCGATGGCTTCGGCAAACTGTTTGTCGTAGTTGAATTCCTGTTCGAAGCGGGAGATTTCCTCGATCAACTTGGGATCGATCCGGGCGCCCTGTTTCTGCTGTTCTTCGAGCCGGGCGCGCAGGCGGCGGACGGGCTCGGAGGATTCATCGGGCTTGGAGTACGTGATGTCGAAGGTGACTACGCGGGCGCCGTCCTCGCGCAGCGCGTCGAGCATCTTGGCAAAGTTGGAGCGAGGAAAAGGCCAGCGGCCGAGAATTTCCTGCGACTTCTGGTCAATGGCCACGATGACGATGCGCGGGTCGGGGCTGGCGGTGCCGCGCAGGCGGAAGCGCGTGTCCAGCGTGGCCAGTTCCATGCGACTGATGAACGCGGCGATGGGCCCGCGGTTTTCGCCGACGAACACGTATTGATACGCACCCAGGGAAAGAAGCGTGATGACCAGGCTGATGGCCAGCGAGCCCTTGTGTTTCCACCAGTCGCGGAACACACCGAGGAATTTGCTGATGAAATTGGCGGCCATGCCAGGGAATGCCTCCGGGCGCGGGCTGCGTCAGTCTTTGAAGACGAAGTTCATCTTCACGCCGGCGACCACGATGAGGTCCCCTTCATTCAGCTTGGTGGGCCCGTGGATGGGCTGGCCGTTGACGGTGGGGACCTTGTCAGCGGGGCCGATGAAGTAGCCATCATCGCGCTTGTTGATTTGCGCGGCTACCTTGGGCTTGAACCAACCCTTCAACTTGATGGTGGCCATGTCCGATTTCCCGATCACGGTGAGCTTGCTGGAGAGAAGGTACTCGCGCTGGTCCGTGCTTCCTTCTGAGATGACCAGAGTGGCCACGCGGGCGCGCGGTGGCGGCGCGGCCGGAGGCACGGGCTGCGTCTTATCATGCAGGCTGCCCGGGGCTGCAGCGGCTGCGGGCACGGCCGGAGCCGGGCTGAGGCCCTGCTGGAGCATTTCCTTGCGCTTCTTAGTGTCCAGCACCATGGTCTCTTCGACTTTGGGCGCAACAATTTTCTTGGCGTCGGGGATGGCGGGAGCGTCGATGGCGCCGCCCATGTCGATGACCACGTGGTGCTTGCCGATGAGGATTTGGTCGGCCTGTTTCAAATTGACGCGCTGAATCTTTTGATTGTTGACGAACGTGCCGTTCAGGCTGTTGAGGTCCTCGAGCACCAGCCGGCTTTCTTCCATGAAGACGCGGGCATGGTGGCTGGAGACGGCAAGGTTGTCGATCTGAATGTCGTTGTCAGGAGCGCGGCCGATGGTAACCGGCCGCGGGCCGACGGTGACTTCCTTGAGCACAGCCGCCTCGAACTTCAGGATCAACTTCGGCATCTCAATTCCCTCCCGCAGAGCTAGTAGGTTGCAGCGGTTCGTTCAGCCAGTGCCACGCCCGCATCAGCAGGCCTTCCGGGCGAGGCTCCACCCGGACCAGGACAACAGACACATTATCCTCGCCGCCGTACTCGTTGGCTAGCTCGATTAAGCGGTCGGCGGTCGATTGCATACCCGTCCGGCTGAGAAGCGTGCTGGCAATCTCCAAGTCGGAAACCATACGCGAAAGCCCATCGGAACATAGCACAAGAGTGTCGCCGTCCATCAACAAATGCTCATCGGCGTCCACCTGGACCTCGGGCTCAATGCCCAGGGCGCGGATCAGAACGCTCTGCATGTCGGAGGATTCGGCCTGCTCCCTGGTGAGAATGCCGCGCCGCACCTGTTCGGCAACCAGGGAATGGTCATCGGTAATCTGCTGGAGCTCTCCGGCTCGGAGCAGGTACACGCGGCTATCTCCCACGTGGGCCACGCTGAGGCGCTGGTCGTTAATCCAGACGGCCACAACGGTGGCGCCCATGCCGCGCTGCGCAGCATGTTTCTGCGCCGACTCGTAAATCATCCGGTTGGCCAGTTGCACGGCGCTGGCCAGGCGGTTGGTCTTCTCGTCGAGCTCGGCGCGAGGCTCCACCAAATAAGCCACGTCGGGCTTCTGGCCGCCTTCCAGGCAGTGGGCAGCAATGGCCTCCACCGCGAGATTGCTGGCCACCTCGCCGTGGGCTTCACCGCCCATTCCGTCGGAGAGAATAAACAGGTTCAGCTCCGGCACCAGCTTAAAGCTGTCTTCGTTGTTGCTGCGGACACGCCCCAAGTCAGTGCGCGCCCCCACTTGAATTCGCAAGGCCGGGTCCTCGAACTAGTCGGCCGGAGCAGCAGCCGAAAGCTTTGCCAGGGCCGCGCGAAGATCCGCGGCCATCTGCGACGCGCGCTGGTAGCGCTTCGCCGGGTCCTTCTCCAGAGCCTTATCAATGATCGTCACCACCCCGTCGGGGAGGTTCTGATTGATGGTCTTCGGCGAGGCGTGCTGCGCGCTGCTGATCTGATAGACCAGCGTGGCCACCGATTCCCCGGTGAACGGCTTCTCCCCGGTCAGAAACTCGTAGAGAGCCACGCCGAGAGAGAAGAGGTCGGAGCGGCCGTCCACTTTTTTGCCGGCCAGTTGTTCGGGCGACATGTAGCTGGGCGTGCCCATCACGGTGCCGGTGGCGGTTTTCGACTGGTCCGTGATGCGGGCGATGCCGAAGTCGGTGATTTTCACCACGCCGTTCTTGAGCATCATGATGTTGGCGGGCTTGATGTCGCGGTGCACGATGCCTTGCGTGTGCGCGTAGTCCAGGCCGTCGGCCACCTTGGCCACGGTATCCAGCACGTCCTTGATGGGACGCATTTTGCCTTTGCCGCACCACTCCTTCAAGTCGTAGCCGTCGAGCAACTCCATGGCGATGAAGTTGATGTCCTGGTCCTCGCCGGCGTCGAAAATGTTAACGATGTTCGGATGCGTCAGCCGCCCGGCGGACTCCGCCTCGCGGAAGAAGCGCTCGCGCAGAGCCTTCTTGTCTTCTGGTTCGAGGTCCTCGTCGTCAAAGCGCAGGGTCTTGATGGCCACCTGGCGGTTGATCTTGGGATCCTTGCCCAGAAACACGGTGCCCATGGCGCCCTTGCCGAGTTCCTTGATCACTTCGTAACGGCCCAGCGTGGTTTTTACTTCCGGCCCGCCGGCCATGATGGTGGCTTCCACGCCGCCGCGCTTCAGCCCGGCGGTGCCCAGCATGATCGTGTCGCCGACGGCGATCAGTTTGGGAATGCGTTCGGCAATGTCCTTGAAGCTTTTGTCCGCGGCAGTGATGTGCTGGTAGACCGCGACCGCCTTGTTGAATTGGCGCTTGCGCTCAAAGTCGAGGCCGAGGTTGTAGAGTGTGTCCTTCATGCCGGAGTCCACAGGCACGCGGCGGAATTTTTCCCAGGCCATGTCCAGCATGCCCTGTCCCTGGAAGGAAAGGCCGAGCATCTTGGTGGTTTCCACCGATTCCGTCTCCAGCACCTCCTTGGCTTTTTCCGTCACCAGGTAGCGCTTGGAGACCACCACCACGTAGCCCATCACCAGCATGATCGAAGGATAGAACACTTGAATCCAATTGCCTTTGGAGCCGAACATCCAGAATGAGCCCGCGCCAAATATCAGCAGGCATGCCGCGGCGATGATCGCGCTGACGCTTGCCGAGAGCAGCGGAATCCCCAGCATGACGAACAGCGCGAACACAATCATCGTGCCCAGCTCGACCTTGGGCGCCCACGCCGGCCGCACGATGAACTTGCCGTGCAGAATATTTTCCACCACGTTGGCGATGTACTCCACGGTGGGCAGCGTGTCGGAAACGGGCGTGGCGCGCTGTTCGCCCAGTCCGGTGGCGGTGACGCCGAGGATAACGATCTTATCCTTGAAATTTTCCGCCCCGATTTTCTTGGTCACCACATCCACAAAGCTGAAGTGCGGGAAAGTCCACTTCGGGCCGTTGAAGTGCACCAGCATCTCGTAATGCGCGGAGCTGGGAACCTGCCGCTGGCCGATTTGCAGCATATTCGGTTTCAGGACGATTTCGCCGAGGTCCAGATTCAGCGCCAGCCGCGCCGTTTGCAGCGCAAACGAGGGGTACAGCTTGCCATCGTATTGCACCACGAGCGGCTGCTGGCGGATGGTGCCGTCCACGTCGGGCACCCAGTTGATGTGGCCGATGGCCTTGGCTTCCTTGGCAAACTGCTCGATGGGCGGCACGAGCAGCTTGGCGTCTAGCGCAGTGCCCTTCAGCTTTCCTTCTGTGGCGCCGGGAAGTGCATTCTTGGCAATGGTCTCCGGAGGCTTGTTCGGATTGCCTGGAGGCGGGCCGGGTATTTCGAAGTGCATGGCCAGAACGGTATTTCCGGCCAGCGCAATCGAATCCGCCAGCCGCGTGTCATTGTCCAACAACTTGATCTTGTCTTCAAAAATCCTGTCCAGCGCGGCGAAGAGCGCGGCGGATTGCGCGCGTTCGCGCTGCGCTTCCTTGCCGAACGTGAGCTGTCTTTGCGCGCCTGCAAACTGCTGTCGCATCTCCTTCACCTGGTCGAGGCCCTGGTTCACTTCGTGGTCGGAGTACACCAGGTCAACAGCCAGCACTTTCGCGCCAGCTTCGGAAAGGAAGTCGAGGAGTTCCGCGGTGTACGCGCGCGGCCACGGCCAGCGGCCCAATTGCTGAACGGATGCGTCGTCCACCTCTACAATTATGATGTCGTTGCCCACCTGCTTGTCGGCGCGCAGCTTGGCACGCAGGTCGTACATCTTGAGTTCCATGGACTCCAGCGGGCTCCAGTGCAGGAAGAATCCGAGGAAGACAATGGCCACGACCAGCGCACCCAGGCCGATATCCCAGACCGGAAGTTTTCGATCCCCCATGATCGCCTCCTCGCGGCCGGACTCTCCGGCCCTGCGGGTTCACCGCCCGCACGAGCATACTGCGCCGCAATATCGTGTCGAGAAAAGCTAAACTTCGCAAGAGGCTAGCAAAACCACCCAGCCAATGCAAGGCATTAACCTGCACACAGTTAGGCCCACTGGCATGCCTTCCACGGCGGTTTTCAACTTGAACGCAAAGGGTTTGAATCTGCGAACTCCTTGCAGTCCTTTGCGATTGTGGCCTACACTCGCGAGGTCGAAGACCCGCCATGGGCGGATCGAAGATCCGCCTCGGGAGGACTGCCATCCGTGAGAGGTGTCCAATGAAGCCGAGACATTCCCGAACATTCCCCGCCGGGGCTTCCCTGCTGCTGGGAGCTCTGCTGCTGTTTCCCACAGTGCAGCAGAAGGGCTGCAACCAGAAGGACGCGGCCAAGCCTCCGGCCGCGCCGGCGGGCGAGTTCGACGCTGGCGCAGCCGAGCGCGACGTCCGCCGCCAGGTGGACGACCTGCGCCTCGCGTTTGAGAGCAAGCAGACGCGCGGAGTGATGCGCGCCGTGGACCCTACCGGCCTCAGCGCCTATTCCGCGTTCGAAGATCAAATCACCAACTTGATGGATTCGACCTCTGAGCTCCGCTTGTTTTTCCGTTCGGCCAACGTGCAGGTGCGCGCGGGGAGCGGCACCGACAAGCAGGCTACGGCCCAGGCCCTCGTGGATGCAGAAATGGTCTATGCGCTGAAGACCAGCCCTACGCAGCAAAAGCGCAAGACCGGACAGCTCCAGATGGACCTCGCACAGAGCGATGCCGGATGGCGGTTTGTGAAGATTGAGCCGCGAAGCTTCTTTACGCCGTAGCCGCAAATGCCGCCCTGAAAGACGGCGCTACAGAAACCATGAAAGCCTGTTTGCTGCGAACTCCCGCGCCCATCGAAAAAAATCCGCTGGAATTCTCGGAGATTCCCACGCCAACGCCGCAGGACGACACAGTGTTGGTGCGCGTCCGCGCCTGCGGAGTATGTCGAACAGACTTGCACGTGGTCGAAGGCGAGCTTGCGCCACGCAAATCCCCCGTGATTCCGGGACATCAGGTGGTCGGTGTCGTCGAGAGGCTGGGCGCGAAGGCCACGCGGCTAAGCGTGGGCGCGCGCGTCGGCGTGCCGTGGCTCCATCGCACTTGCGGCGTGTGCGAATTCTGCCGCACGGGCCGCGAGAACCTCTGCGACGCCGCGGCTTTCACTGGCTGGACGGTTGACGGCGGATATGCGGAATACGTCATCGCGCCGGAAACGTTCGTCTATTCCATCCCGGACGGCTTCGGTGATCTGGAGGCCGCGCCGCTGCTGTGCGCGGGGATTATCGGCTTTCGCTGCCTGCGCGCGTGCGCGCTGCAAGCGGGACAGGTGCTGGGCATGTACGGCTTCGGTGCGGCCGCGCACGTGGCCATTCAGGTGGCGCGGCACTGGAGGCTGCGTGTATTCGCGTTCACGCGCGATGCAAAACATCAACAGCACGCGCGCGAACTGGGCGCGGAATGGGCCGGGACGGCGGTGCAAACTCCGCCGGCAAAACTCGACGCCGCAATTATTTTTGCACCGGCGGGCGAGTTAGTGATCGACGCGTTGAAGATGTTGAAGAAAGGCGGGTCCGTAGTGCTGGGCGGAATTCATTCCACGCCGATTCCGCAAATCGCGTACCCGCTGATCTACGACGAACGCGTGATTCGCAGCCTGGCCAACAACACGCGTCAGGACGGCGAAGATTTTCTGCGCGTCGCGGCGGAGATCCCCATCCGCACGGAAGTGAAACTCTATCCTCTGCACGAAGCCAACACCGCGCTACAGGAACACAAACGCGGCGCCATCCGCGGCACTGCGGTGTTGCGGCCTCCTTCATCCACGCGTTGACACATTTGGCAGCACGCTTTCGCCGACGAGGTGATTGGGCTATACTCCACAGTTGAGCCCCAGCCTTTCCCGTCTATGTCGAAGGACAAACAAATCTGGTTTCTCGAGCGCTCTCCGGCAGCCAAAGCGCTGGAGCCGTTGCGGGAGAGCTACACCTTGCACGAAGTGCGCGCGGCGGATGGCAAGGGGATTACCCAGCCAACCGACGCATTGCCGGTGGTGCTGGTTGCGGACGTGGAACAAGACAACCTCGAAGCGTTCCGTGAGTTTGTGCAGAAAGATTTCAGCGCCCGTCTGATCGGCTTGGTGGACGACGCGGCCAAGGAACTGGAGCGGAGCGCGGGCGCGAATGCAGAAGTATTCGCGTATTTGCCGCGGAAAGTGCCGACGGCGCTGCTGCAGCGTGTGATCGAAGCGGCGTTTCAAAACATCGATCTGGCCACGCGAGAACGCGACGCGCGCGAAGACCTGGAACGCACGCAGCGCGAGATGGAAGAGCTAAACAAGATTGGCGTGGCGCTCAGCTCGACGCGGGACATCAAAACCCTGCTGACGATGATTCTGCAGAAGTCGCGCGAGATTACCGGCGCAGACGCCGGCTCGCTGTACCTGGTGGAGCAGCTCGGCGAGAACGAGCGGCGGCTGCGCTTCAAGATTACGCAGAACGACACCGGACAGTTCCCATTCACCGAGTTCACCATGCCCATCACGGAGAATTCGATGGCGGGCTACGTGGCACTGCACGGTGAAGTGATCAACCTGCCCGATGCTTACGCCATTCCCCACGACCGGCCCTACCAGTTCAATCCGAAACTCGACCAGGAATCCGGCTACAAGACGCGGTCCATGCTCACCCTGCCGATGAAAAACGCCAAGGGCGAAGTGCTGGGTGTGCTGCAGTTGATCAACGCCAAGCAGGATTTCCGGGCCATGATTAAAATACCAGAGGCGTTCGAGGAAGAGGTGGAACCGTTCACGGGACACGACGTGCGCCTGGCGCTTTCGCTCGGCTCGCAGGCCGCGGTGGCCTACGAAAACAGCAAGCTCTACGAAGACATCGAGACGCTGTTCGAAGGCTTCGTGAAAGCGGCGGTTACGGCCATCGAGCAGCGCGACCCGACCACCTCGGGCCATTCTTTCCGCGTGTCCGCGCTCACGGTGGGCCTGGCAGAGACGGTGGACCGCATCAAGGAAGGGCCTTACGGCGGCGTCAGCTTCACCCGCGAACAGATGAAGGAAGTGCGTTACGCCGCGCTGCTGCACGACTTCGGCAAAGTCGGCGTGCGCGAGCAAGTGCTGGTGAAGGCCCGCAAGCTCTACCCCATGCAGCTCGACCTGGTGCACCAGCGCTTTGATTACATTCGCAAAGAACTGGAAGCGCGCACCACCCGGCAAAAACTCCAGTACCTGCTGGAAAAGAACCGCGAGGAAGCGCTGGCCCAGGTGAACCTGCTGGACGAGGAATACAAGCGGCAACTTGCCGAAATTGACGACTACATGCAGTTCATTTTACAAGTGAACGAGCCGACCGTGCTGGCGGAGGGAAAATTCGAGCGGCTGCTGGATATTGCCGCGAAGAAATTCGCCGACCCCAAAGGAATCGAGCACGACTTCCTGAACCCCGACGAAGTGCGAATGCTCTCGATCCCTAAGGGCAGCCTCGACGAAGGCGAGCGGCAGGAGATCGAATCGCACGTGATTCACACGTTTAATTTCCTGACGCAAATCCCGTGGACCAAAGAGATCAAAAACATTCCGATGATTGCGCGGGCCCACCACGAGAAATTGAACGGCCGGGGCTACCCCTACAAGCTGACGGAGACGGAAATCCCACTACAGAGCAAGATGATGACCATCTGCGATATCTTCGACGCGCTCTCCGCTTCGGACCGGCCGTACAAGCGAGCCGTACCGGTGGAGAAGGCGCTGGACATCTTGCGATTCTCCGTGAAAGACACGGAAATCGATCCCGTGTTGTTTGATCTGTTCCTCGAAGCCAAGATTTACGCGCTGACCGTGAAGCGCTGAACGGCGTTTCTATCCACAGGCAAAGCCGCAACCGAAGCGCCCGGCGGCGCGTCTCTTTTCACGGTGGTGTTCCTCAAACAGAACGAGTGCTGTAGAATGCGCAGACCGCGACGGGGGTTTCCTCAAATGAAAAAACAGATGAAATCATCCACTTCGATGTGGAAGGCAATCACGATGTTTGCGCTGCTGGCGTGCATGGCGATTTCCGCCGCCGCGCAGCAGGCGCCGCAAGGGGCCGTGCGTTACCAGAAGCCGCCGCAGGCCGTTCTCGACGTGCTCAATGCACCGGCGCCCGCGCAAATGAGCGTCAATGCGACGCGCGACTACGGCCTCATCTACGAGCCGGTGCGCTACCCGCCCATCGCCGAACTGGCTCAGCCCATGTTGCGCCTGGCCGGCGTGCGTATCAATCCAGCCACCAATGGGCCACATAACCCCGGGCGCATAACTAATCTGGTGCTCAAGCGGCTGAGCGATGGCCGCGAGACGAAGGTGGTCACGCCGCCGGGTGCGAAGCTGAGTTCGCCGCAGTGGTCGCCAAACGGAAAGCACTTCGCGCTGACCAATACGACGGCTAACGGAATTGAATTGCTGGTAGGAGACGTCGCGACGGGAACTGTGCGCGCCATTGCAGGCGTGAAGTTGAACGCGGCGATTGCTGGCGGATTTTCGCCGGGCATCGCGTGGATGGCAGACAGCCGCACGCTGCTTTGCCGGCTGGTGCCGGCCGGACGCGGCAAACCGCCGGTGAAGCCCCTGGTACCTCCCGGGCCAAACGTGCAGGAAAACTTCGGCCGCGCGGCGCCCGCACCGACTTTCCAAGACTTACTGCAGAATCCGTACGACGAAGACCTCTTCGACTTTTACGCCACCGCGCAACTCGCGCTGGTGGATTCCACGACGGGCACCGCAACTCCTCTGGGCAAGCCTGCGGTGTTCGCGCAGGCCAGCCCGGCGCCGGACGGCCAGCACATTCTGGTATCCCGGTTGACGCGGCCGTACAGCTACCTGCGCACGTTTGGCTCGTTTCCCACGGAAGTGGAAGTGTGGAACCGCGCCGGGAAAATGGTGCGCCACGTGGTCAGCCGGCCGCTGGCGGAAAATATTCCGCTGGGCGGCGTGCAGACGGGACCGCGGAACGTCAATTGGCTGCCAACGGATCCGGCGACACTGGTGTGGGCTGAAGCGCTGGACGACGGCGACCCGCGCAAGAAAGTGCCGCAGCGGGACAAAGTGATGACGCTGCGCATCGGCAAGCAGGCCGAGGCCGGCGAATTGCTGCGAACAGAGCACCGCTTTTCGGGCATTGTGTGGGGCGAAAGTGGCACGCTGGCGCTCTTCAACGAATTTGACCGCAACCGCAACTGGGTGCGCTCATGGTTCTTCAATCCGCAGGATCCGGGCGCGCTGCCGCGATTGGTTTGGGAGATGAGCAGCTCGGAGCGGTACAAGGACCCCGGCAATCCGCTGATGCGCCCGCTGCCCAGCGGGCACAACGTAATGCTGCAGAGCGGTGATTTCATTTTCCTCGACGGTGCGGGCGCCACGCCGGAAGGCGACCGGCCGTTCCTGGACAAATTCAATACGAAAACGCTCAAGGCCGAGCGGCTGTGGCGCTGCGACGAAAAGAGCTATGAAAGCGTGACCACCTGGCTCACGCCCGACGGCACGAAATTCCTGACGCGGCGGGAGTCCACCACCGAGCCGCCCAATTACTTCGTTCGCTCCGCGGGCAGCGATGCGGCGCAGGCGCTGACGAAATTTGCCGATCCCACGCCACAGCTTCGCGCGATTAAGAAGGAGCTGGTGAAGTACAAGCGCGCGGACGGCGTGGACTTGAGCTTCACCCTCTACCTGCCGCCGGACTACAAGGCGGGCGAGCGGCGACCCGCCGTGGTGTGGGCCTACCCGCTCGAATTCACAGGCGCGGATGTGGCGGGGCAGGTGTCCGGTTCGGCCAACCGCTTCACGACGATCACCGGAATGTCGCACCTCTTTTTCCTCCTGCAAGGCTATGTGGTGATGGACAACACGACGATGCCGGTGGTGGGCGACCCGCAAACGGTGAACGACACTTACGTGGAGCAAATTGTTTCCAGCGCGCAGGCGGCCATCAACAAAGGCGCGGAAATGGGCGTGATCGATCCGGACCGCGTGGGCGTGGGCGGACACAGCTACGGCGCGTTTATGACCGCTAACCTGATGGCGCATTCCCACATTTTCCGGGCGGGGATCGCGCGCAGCGGCGCGTACAATCGCACGCTGACGCCTTTCGGCTTCCAAAGCGAGCGGCGCACCATCTGGGAGGCGCCGGAAACGTACATCAAGATGTCGCCGTTCATGAATGCGCAGAAAATCAAGGAGCCCATCCTGCTGATTCACGGCGAGGCGGACAACAACACGGGCACATTCCCCATCCAATCAGAGCGCATGTACGCGGCGTTGAAGGGCAACGGCGGCAACGTGCGGTACGTCACCCTGCCGCACGAAGCCCACGGGTATGCGGCCCGGGAATCTCTCGAACACACGCTGTGGGAAATGATCAACTGGTTCGATAAGCACGTAAAGAACGCGCCGCCGCGGGAACAGCGCGCGGCAACTGAGAAATAATTTGCGGAAAACTTTGTTCTGCACGGCGGCACTGCTTTTGTGCCTTGCGTCCACTGCGATTGCGCAGACGAGCGCAGGCACGCAGGCGGCAACGATTGTGCTGCCGCGATTAGTGGTGGCCGGGCGCCCGGCGATGCTGGCAGTGCTGGACGCGCAGGGCGCATTGCTGCCGGGCGCGGAAGTGGAATTCCTCGGCGGGGCAAAAGTAACTACGGACGCTACGGGACGCGCCACGTTCACCGCGCCGGCGGAGGCGGGTGTCCTCGTGGCGCAGTCCGGCGGGGCGAGAGCGTCGGCATCCGTCATACGGCCGCAGGAACCACCGCCGGACGGAGTTCAGGTCACCGAATCTCCACAACTGATTTCCCTGCACGAATCGTTTTCGGTTGGCGGCTGGGGCTTTCGCGGCGAGGCGGAAGGCACGCGCGCGTGGCTGGGCGAGCAACCGGCGTTGGTGCTGGCCGCGTCGCCGGTGGCGCTGGTGGTGCAGCCGCGCCCGCGCACACCGCCGGGGGCCACGCAGCTCGTCATCGAAGCCGGCGGGCGCAGCCCCGGCCCGGTGGCCATTACCGTGGTGTCGCTGGAAGTCTCCGCGGAAAAAAAGCAGTTCGCACCGAAAGAAAAAGGGAAACTCACGGTGCAAGTGCGCGGCAGCGAACAGCGGCTCGAGGTCGAGGTGCGCAACGCGACGCCGGACGTGGTGAAGTTGCCGGAAGGCGCCGAAGTGCTGCGCGTGAAAACGCTCGGCGGCGCACAGAATGCCGCGGAGGTCGAGCTGGAAGGGCGACGCACCGGCGATTTTTCTATCAGCGTGCGGCTGATTCCGCCGGTGGCCGGCCTGCCGGACGTGGAAGCGGCGCGGCTGAAATTGCTGGACGCGCGACGCATTGCACCCACGACTTGGTGGGGACGGCTCGAAGCCCTTATCCGGCGACTGGAAAACAATCCACAGGACGCGCCTAAGGTGCGGACGGAACTCGAAAAGATGCTGGCGGAAAAGCCTCCCGGCGAGCTGGCGCAGCTTCTCGAAGCGGCGTGGCTGATTCTCCTTAAGCGCTAGAATTCCCTGCTGACTTGCAGGCTGGCGTACCATTCCCCGGTTCCACCCTTGCGCTGTGCTAAAATTCATCGAGTTGTGCTCCGTTGCGCTGCCGGAAAGGAATTCCTGTGAGTGGAACTGAAATCGTTCTGATGGCTCTGGCGTTTGCCATTGGCTTTGTGGTGGCGTGGTTGTGGGCGGGGCGGAAGCTGAGCGAGGCGCAGGCGGCGCGGGCCAGCCAGCAGAGCGCCGCGGACGAACTGCGCAAGCAGATTGAAACTCTGCGCGCGGACGCGGATGCCGCGCGCCAACGCGCCGAAGAAGAGCAGCGCGGGCGGGTGGCCGCGGAGACTTCGCTGATCGAGGCCGCGAAAAATCTCGAGGAGCAGCGCAAAGCGATTGAGGAAGTCCGCGCGGAGATGTCCAACACGTTTGATGCGCTGGCCTCGGCCGCGCTGAAGAGCAGCACGGAAGAATTCTTGAAGCTGGCCGGCGTGCGCTTCGATTCGCTGAAGAAGGAAGCCACCGGCGAATTAACCCAGCGCGAGCAGGCCATCCAGGGCATGGTGAAACCACTGGCGGAATCCATGGCCGCCATTCAGAAGGAACTTTCGCGGGTGGATACGCAGGTGGGAGCGCTGGCGCAGTCGAGCCAGGAATTGCGTGCGGAGACGGGCAGCCTGGTGACGTCGCTGCGGCAGCCGCAGACCAAAGGCAAATGGGGTGAGCTGACGTTGCGGCGAACGGTGGAACTCGCTGGCATGACTCAACATGTAGATTTCGTTGAGCAGGAATCTGTCGAAACGGAGGAGGGGCGAACTCTACGACCCGACATGGTGGTGAAGCTAGTAGGTAACAGAAGCATTCTGGTCGATGCGAAAGTGCCGCTGCATGCCTATTGGAAGATTGACTCAATTCGAAACCAAGACGAATATCACGAGGTCCTGAAAGAGCACGCCAAGCTCGTCCGAAATCATGTGAATAATCTTGCAAAGAAGAACTATGGCGGAGAATTCGCGGATGCCACGGACTTCGTTGTGCTGTTCCTGCCTGGAGAATCCTTTTTCAGCGCCGCGCTACAAAAAGACCCGGAATTGATCGCCGACGCGATGGAGAAGCGGGTCGTACTTGCTAGCCCGACTACACTCATCGCCCTCCTGCGCGCCATTTCTTATGGATGGCGACAATCCGAGTTGGCCGAAAATGCGCAGCGCATCAGTGATATCGGCAAGGACCTGTACGAGCGGATACGCGTCTTTGCTGAGCACCTCGTGCGCGTGGGCAAGTCGCTTGATAATGTCAACAGAGCGTTCGGCGAAGCGGTGGGCTCGTATCAGCAGAAGCTCGAACCCGGGGCGCGGAAGTTCCGTGAATTGGGCGTGCAAGCCACCGCGGAACTCCCTGACGTGGAGCCCACCGGCGTGTCGGTGCGGCAGTTGGCGTCGAGCACGACAGAGGATGCGTGAGACATGAATCCTCTCTATGCAGCGATTGTCGCAGCGGTGATCGGGAAACAGCGCAAGTGCGGGAAGTGCGGGAAAAAACAGGCGATTGGGCGTAAGAGCAAAGTCGGGCGCTACCACTGCAAGTTCTGCGGCCACACTTTCAGCAAGAGGGAATTGAGGAGATTAGGTGATTAGCAAAAAAGATCCTTCGCTCCGCTCAGGATGACACATAGAAACGGGAAGCGGAGGGAAAGAAAACGGCCTCCCCGAAAAACCGGGGAGGCCGTTGCTGTCTCTGTTTGATCTACCAGTTGATCTTGATGCCGAACTGGAACTGCCGCGGATCGAGCGCCGCCGTAGGCTCGCCGGCGCGGCAGGTGGACGGGTCAATCGGATTGCACAATGGGCTGACGTCGCCCACGTTGAATTTGTTGGTCACGTTAAACATGTCGGCGATGACGTCCATATTCCACTTCTCGCCGAAATGGAACTTGCGCGAGATGCGCAAGTCGGTAGAGAAGAAACCCGGGCGGTAAAACGTATTGCGCCCGAGGTTGCCGGTGCAGCCGAGGAACGCGGGCACCGGCAGGCCGGTGAAGAGCGTGTTGGTCGTCGCGCCGGTAGTGGACATTGGATCCACGGGGCAAACCGTGGGCGGCACAAAAGTGTTCGCTTGCGGCAGGAAGAGAGACGCCACGCCGCCAGTCGCAGCGACGGACGGGCGGTCGGTGTTCGATCCGAAGTCGATGTTGAAGTCGGAACCGGTGAGCACGGTGAACGGCCGGCCACTGGCCCACTCGATGATGGGCGCCACGGTGAAGTCGGCGAAGAATTTGTGCCAAGCGCTGGCATCGGATTGCTTCCAAGGGCTCTGGTAAACCGCGCTGGTAACCCAGCGGTGGCGCTGGTCAAAAGTGGAGTTGCTGCGCTCGAGGTCGGGCCGGCGGTTGTCCTGTGGCGCGAGCAGGGTCTGGAGGTCGGTGGAATCGTCGATGGCATGCGACCACGTCCAACTGGAGAGTACTTCAAAGTTCTTCGTGAAGCGCTTCGAGAAGTTGACGGTCAGGCCGTGATACACGGAGTTGCCGGAAGATTCCTGCTGCACCACGTCGCTGAACGGAACCGGAACGCCGACGGTGCCGGTCGGAAACCCGCCGAGAGCGGCCAGGAAAACCAGGCTGCCGGGCGTGGTCGGCGTGCCGTAACCGCCGGGGAGCAGGCCCGCGAAAGACGGGTTCGGCCCAGTGGGGCGGAAGAAGTTGAAGATGGCGGCGGTGCCGATGAACTGGCCGTTGAAGCCGGCGTTGGGTCCGGCGGCCGGGCAACCGCCCAGCACGCCGAGGATGCTCGGTGCGAGAACGGTGATGCCACAGGTGCCGGCAGTGGGCGCAGTCGCGCTCACGGCCACGGAAGTGGGCCGGGAAGGAGTCAGACCACCGGCCAGTGCATTGCGGAAATTGCGGATCAGCCGGCCCCCATTCGGAGGCGTGATGTTGCGCGGGCGGTTGAGCTTTACGCCGTGCGTATAGGTGTAGGACACGCTGAGCTTGTAATCACTCCACAGCTTGCGCTCCACGGTGAGGTTGCCCTGTTGCACGTAGCCGTAGCGGAAGTCCCTGGCCACATGCAGCGTGAACGGCAGCAGCGTGAGCGGTAAGCCGGCGGCGATGTAGTTCTGGTTGACGAAGATGGAATTGGCTAGCTTGGGATTGAAGCGCTGCTCTGCGGGAATGTAGCCGAAGCTGGCCGGAGCGTTGAGCACGCCCTGGAAGATGGTGCCTCCGTTGAGTGCGCCCGTGGGATTCAGCAGCACGGAAGTACGCGTGGCCGTGCCACCGCCAGAGAGCAACTGGACAGAATGTGCGCCCTCCGACGTGGCGGAGTTGAAGGCCACGGCCAGCAGCGGATGGTCGAAGAAGATGCCATAGCCGGCGCGGATCAGGGTGTCGCCGTTGCCCATGGGATCCCAAGCCAGACCGAAGCGCGGTGACCAGTTGTTCTTATCCTGCGGGATGCCCAGCATGATGTTCAGAGAATCCTCCGCCGCCTTGTTCATCGGTGTTGGCGAGGGGAAAGTGGGGGTGAATTCCACGTCGTATCGCACGCCGTAATTCAGCGTCAGGCGCGGATGCACTCTCCAGCTATCCTGGATAAACCCGGCAAAGGTCTTGTTGCTGAAGGGCAGACGCGAGGTGCCGATGCCCTGGATGAAGACCTGCGGCGCGCCGAGGCCGTACGCCTGCACAGCGGTGACGCTTGGAAGCGCCACGCCGCCGACCGAAGCCGGCAAGCCCAGCTCGGTGGCGGAAAGGCCGCCGAAGTTGAACAGGCCGCCAAAGTTCAGCTCAAAGATCTGTTCCTTCTTGGAGCGGAGCTGGATGAGGTTGACGTCGCCGCCAAACTTGAAGCTGTGGCGGCCTTTGGTCCAGGTCATGCTGTCGGTCCACTGCCAGCGGCGCTCGATGCGGTCCACCGTGGAGAAGGGTTCGCGGCCAAAGAAGGCGAAGCCGGTGATGTTGATGGCTGCGGCGCTGCCGCCGGGCAGTTCGGAGAAGCCATAATGAAGACCACGGCGGGCAAACTGGAAGCGGAATTCGTTAAATAGCTTCTGAGTAAAAGCGGTCACGTGCTGGCCGACGACGGCGAGGTCGCGGGTCTGGTTCAGCGAAGTGCGGCTGCCGGCGTTCTGTCCAAAGTTCTGGTTCTGGGCGTTGACTTGAATCCCCGTGACCAGCGACGGCGTCACGTTCACGCGCACAAAACTGTTGTTCTTTTCGTTCCACTGGTGGTCCAGGCGCGCGGACCACAGGCTGGTGCCCTCCTTGATCGGATAGTTCCCCATCAGCGCGCGCAGGTTCACGTAGGAGGCCGGCAGCGGCACTCGATTGGCCGCCGTGCAAGTGCCAGGAGGCACGGGCAGCGGGTTGCAGTCAATCAGTAGCGGGAAACGCGCGCCAGCAGCGACCGGGTTGCCGAACAGCACTGTGGAGGCAAGACCTGGGTCCACGCGGTTCAGCGCCACACTCGACGCGGAGCCGGCCACGAGAAATACCTGCACGGCAAGTTGCGCGCCGCCAGCGGCGCCAAGCACGGCGGGGTTGGCGATGAAGGCGGCTTGCTGCGGCGTCAGGGGCAGCGTCACGCCCACCAAGCCGGGCACGCCGGCAAACGTCCACGTCGTGTTCACCAATCCAAAATTATTGGAGCCGATGTTGGTGAATCCGGACTCCTGCCGGCGCGTGGTCTCGTAGGACAAAAAGTAAAACGTTTTGTCTTTCTTGATGGGGCCGCCGATGGTGGCGCCGCCCTGGAAGCGCGTGTAGCCCTGCTTGACGGCGGTAGCTACACCGGTGGTGGGGTTCACTTCCACCGAAAACGGGTTGCGCGCCTGGATGCTCTTGTGCCGGAGGAAGCCGAAGACGTTGCCGTGCACCTCGTTGGAGCCGCCCTTGGTGACGATGTTAATCACCCCGCCGGTGGCGCGGCCGAATTCCGGCATGTAGTTGCTCATGATCACCTGGAATTCCTGCACCGCTTCCTGCGAGACGGTGGCGCGTACGCCGTTGACGGAGTTATCCGTGGCGTCGGCGCCGTCCACCGAGACTTGATTGGAACGGGCGCGGGCCCCGCCGAAGTTGATGCCGCTGGTGGGGGCCGCGCCGATGGAGGGCGCGGAGTCGCGCGCAGCCTGTGAATTCGTCAGCGTAAAGTTGATATAATTGCGGCCGTTGATGGGCAGGTTGGCGATCTGGCGGGAGCTTACGGTTTCCGCGACGCCGGTGCGGCCGACTTCAATCATTTCCGTGGCTTCGGTGACCGTCACGGTATCCACGCCGGACTGAATCTTCATGTGCGCGTGGAACTCCGCGGATTGGCCGATGGTAATCACCAGTTCCGGGTTCACCAGCCTGGAGAATCCGGAAGCTTCGACGGTGATCTGGTAGCGCCCCGGCGGCAGCGAGACGAATTGCGCACGACCCCCGTCATCGCTTTCCCCTGTTCGTGTGGCCGAGGTGGCCACATTCTTCACCGTCACCTTGGCACCCTTGATGGCCGCGTCGGACGGATCAAAAACAACCACCGTCAGATCCACTGTGTTGACCTGGGCCATAGCCGCCGCGCCAATCAGCATCACCAGCGCGAACAAACACACGAATTCGCGAATGCGCATTGTTGTTCTCCTGTGAAATCGTATCGTGGCAATACCCCATGTCCCGGCAAGCCGGAACACCTCAATATGGCGATGAAACCTCTGCCGCCCCTGACCAACTACTGGAGACTTGTACCTTAGCCATGCAGGGCATTTCAATAGGAATCTTAGAGTGGGGCTCCAGATTCTGCAGGTTGGAACCGGGAGGCTGGGGGCCTCCCGCCGTATGCCTTTTGTGACCTGGACTTGACCCCTGTTATGCGAGCCTATTGCTCACGCGGCAGACTTTGGTCCAAAAATGGATAGATGGTGGCCGTCGGGGTCGTTGAAATTGGCCACCCACATCGGCCCAGTGGCCACGCGCGGCTGCTGCGTGAACTGCACGCCGCGGCCCTTCAGCGCCTCAAACGCAGCGGTAACATCGGGGACGGAAAAGACCACTTCGGTGCAGCCCGGGCCCTGGCCGGTGTGCTTGGCAATCGGCACGCTCAGCCCGAGCGTCACGCTGCCCGCGCTGAGGAAGGCAAACTCGCCGGGCACCTCTCCCGTAACTGCCAGGCCCAGCGTGTCACGGTAGAACGCCACCGACTTGGCGAGGTCCTGCACGCCAAGCATTAACACACCAATCTGCGCAAGCTTGAAATTCGAATCGGCCATGGGGAGCGCTCCTGAGCTACGTCGCGGATTGTACTACTGTTGAGGTGGGTGAGGAGAGGCGGGCTTCCTCAATTTCGCTCGGGATAAGTGAGACAGCTAAAGAGCCTTCCCCATCGCCTTCGGCCGAGCCCACGGCCAAAAAACGTCCAGCGGTTCTTGAGTGTGGGGCATGTTAGTCTTCTGGCTTCTTCTCCCAATTCTTTCGGACCGCTTTGAAGTACTCCACCCTCTCCGTAATCTTCTCAACTTCCTTTGGATAGAACTCCAGCATCACGTCGCATAGCTCTATCATCCACTTCTTGCGTGGGTATCCTTCTACAACCTTGATCACATTTGCGTTCGCTATCTGTACTTGTCCCCACCCGAGTGCGCCAATTGTCAAACAATCCCAAGATAGGAACTCAATCGGAATAAAGTGCGCCCCTTTTGCGCTTACCTTGGTCCCTTCGACAGAATACTTAAGCATGAGCACCACAAAGTAGTTTTTGTCGTCTTCGTAGAACCTACTCAACCTCTCGACAGAAGTCAGATTGGGCATGTTGAAATGCGTTTCCAATCTGTGCGTCTTCACGTCGACAACGTAGTAAAGGCTGTCTTTATCCCGAAAGGCCAAGTCAGCCATCGCCCTCCGCGCGAAATCTTTAGAGTATTCCGCACATAATTCCCCCAGCACAGACTCGAAGTTGTCAGAAAGGATTCTCTGAATTGCGTCGCCAGCCGCCCTCGGACTTGTTGAGCTCTGAGTTGAAAGAAAATCAGGCTGGGAGTTAATAAGCTCAATGATGCCTGTTTCGATTTTCTTATATGTACCACTTTGGAAGATTTTACTTTTCGCCATTTGATTGGGTTCTCAAAACAATTCATGTGAAACTGGGAGGGAACCTTGAGTATCTGAAACCGCAGATGCTTTTCTCTGCTCTGCCACTGAATTTCTCTCCCAAAAAACACCGTCCATGTAGCCCTGAACGGCCTTATTGTATTCGGCGCGATCAAGCCTCTTTTCGGCGAATAAGCAATACAGTCGGTCGAGTTCAATACCTATATATTCCCGGCCAAGCTTCTTTGCCACGACTGAGGTAGTACCCGAACCCAAGAAGGGGTCAAGAATTAGGTCGCCAGCATTCGAGCTAGCGAGGATAATCTTCGCCATGAGTTTCTCAGGCTTCTGGGTGGGATGGTCAGTATTTTCTGGCATAGACCAAAAAGGCACCGTCACGTCAGTCCAAATGTTAGAGGGGTGAGTTAGGCGGAAACCGCCAATCGGAGTTTTCTGCCAATCCTTAGGATTACCTTCGGAATCAGTATACGGAGCGATGACCCTTCGCCTAAGCTTAACAGCTTCCACATTAAAAGTGTATTTTTCAGACTTGGTGCAGAACCAAATATCCTCCGAACAGTTCTTCCAGTTCCGGCTTGTGCCTCTCCCCTTCTCCCGTTCCCAAGTTATGCGATTGCGAACAATCAAGTGCTTCTGGGCCAATAAATGGATCCCCGCAGATGACTTCCAATCTCCACATACATAAATGGAAGCAGTAGGCTTCAGCGTTTTCATTAGTTTTGGAAACCAAGATTCCATCCAATCTTTGTACTCTTCAACTGAGCGTTCTTGAAACTTGTTCCCGTTAAACGACTTCGAAAGGTTGTAAGGCGGATCCAAAAAAAGCAAGTCCACAAATGAATTAGGTAGCCAGTCAAGAATTTCGAATAGATCTTGGTTGATTGTCCTGTTTGAAATGTCAGCGACAGCGGCAGGACCCGAGAGTCTGACTAGTTTTCGTTCCAGTCGTCCAATGTCCTCCTTGGAAAGCCTAATCGTTCTGTTTCTTGGGGCTTTCGGCTTCTGATTAAAGGTCTTCATAAACGAACCGACCACCTACCTTGCAAATTATGGGAGGTTGGTTGTCTCTTAGCAAGTCCGAAAGGCAAACGCAGCAGGGTGGCCGTGCTTGCGCCCCGTTCCATCGGGGCGGAGCGTGGGCTGCTCATTCCCTTTCCGTCGTCCGCCAGAGGCCAGACACTGGGCCACTTGACAAAGCTTGTTATCGCTCCGGCCCGTATCGGCGCCGTTCTTGCTCTTCAGTGTCCTGGATAATCTTCTTGTGCAGGGCTACGTCTGCACATTCCATTTGGTGAGATCCAACTGCACGAAGGAAAGCACAACCACAAATCTCGCAGTCCTTCAATTCAAAAATCTCTCGGGGGGAATCACAATGAACAGAAGGACAGGAAGAGATGTCCGGTCCGCCTCGCGTGGTGTCCCTTTCGTAGGGATGAACCAAAGCAGTGGCGTTTGTCCCTTTGAATCTGCTACTAGATCTCATATGGAACCAAAGAAAGCGCCCAGAAGTTCATCGATCTAAAGTCCAAGGACTTGCCTAATCAGATTCTGAGCCACCAGCGTGCGTTTGTCCACTTTGTGGAATCAATCCACCGGTAGGCGAACAACCCACCCCAGCAGCAGGCCTACCCAACTTAGAAGTACGCCCCTTCTTCCGGTTTCCAGTCTATTAAGGTGTGTGGCCCGCAAGACGTGCTGAACAAAGATTCTCAATGACCCCACCTCTGAAGAGGTAGGCTACAGGCTTCCCCACTCAGGAGCCGGGCGAGACACCGGCGCAATTAATCTCAAGCGCGGGAGTGGCCCCCTCGGCCACGCAGAGGACAAACCCCCTCGGTTAACCTCGGGACAAGCGGGAGATGTAACGGCGGAGTTTTTCGCGGTCGTCCTGCTTCATGTGCACAAATTCGACGCCGCCGCCCGCGGGCGTGGTGTTGCGCACTACGGCGGTGGACTGAAAGCTGCGCAGGCCGGCCTTAATCTCCACCGTGAGCGCGTCGCCGATGTTCAGACGGCGGCTGGATTCCAGGAACGCACCGCCCATGCTGAGCGTCTGCACGCGGGCGATGGCACTGCCCTGGGCGTTGGCGGCGACGATGCGCGCCGGCAGAGGTTCCGTCAGCGGAATGCGGAGGTAGCGGCGCGGGCGGGTGCCCGGCTGGCTGGCAAATGCCTGGGAGACACGCTCGGTCTCATCGTACTTAGCGCGCACGCGCGCGGAGGACGGGCGGTTTTCGATCAACGCAAGGGCTTCTTCAGCGGCAGCGCGAAGCCCGCCGGGCTCGACGTGCATCATGCCGGTGCGGGTGCGAAGAATCTGGCGGAGCAGGTCGGCGGCCTCCGACGAGCCCATGCGTCCGAGCGCTTCGATGGCTTTGATACGCACGAAGACGTCGCGGAAGCGTTCGTGCTGGCCGGAAGCAATATCCATCAGCAGCGGCATCGCAGCCAGCTCGCGGGCCAAGCCCACTTCGTCCACCATCATGGGCACTACCAGCGGGTGCGCATGGGGCATGGCTTCCAGTAGAGCGCACGACAAACCCGCGGGTTGAATGCGCGTGAGCTCCGAGACGGCCATGTCCTGCAAATTCCAGTCCCAGCTGGGCAGCGCTCGCGCGAGGACTTCCACCAGGCGCTCGGAGCGCGTGGCCGCCAGCAGCTTCACCGCGGCCGTGGCGCGCGGGCTGCGCGGGTCGAACACCTGCGTGACCAGCGCGCCGATGGCCGGTTCGCCGATGGCACGCATCAGCCGCGCCATGGCTGGCAGCATTTCCACGCCGCCGGGAACGGCCAGCAGGCCCGTGAGGTGATCGAGCACGCGCGTGGGGTCGCGGCCGAGGATGCGTGGCAGTGCCTCGTCCAGCGGGCGGTTGTCCAGCGCCACTTCCATCAGCCGGCGGAAATTCGTTTCCTGCAGGATGCTCTGCGTCAGGAAGCCGAGATGCAGGCGCTCGGCGTCCGGGTCGGAGGTGCGTCCCTCGGCTGCACTCGTGGTCCGCGGCGCAGCTTCCACGGCCAGCAGGATGCGCTCCAGCTCGGCGAAATCCGTTTTCTTCAGCGCCAGGCGGACGAATCCACTGGTCACCGAAGCGAGCACGGCGGAGACGTCCGGCGCAGTTTCCGCCACCAGCGCGCGAAGCACGCTGCCGCTCAGCTCCTCCGGCAAGAAGCCCGGCCAGAGCGCTTCCGCGATCTCGCCGAATTCGGAAAGCCCGGCGGCCACGGCGCGCCGCGCGGCAAGGTTTTTGGAATGGAGGCAGGATACGTAGTTCAACAGGATGAGGCGCGCTTCGCGCTCGCCGCCGCTGCGCACCAGATTCTCCAGGTGCGCGGCAAGGGAATCGGCCGGCACGCACCAGGCGTGCAGGTCGCGCAACACGGCGGACTTTTCCTTCGCAGGCAACTCCTCCCAGAACATCTGGTGGAGATTTTCGACGGCGGCTTCTTCGGTCCATTGGGCGATGGACGGCGGCACGCGCAGCAGGCGCAACTCGGCCACCGCCGCGCCGGGCTGGTATTCGGCCATCGCCGCCACTTCGCGGGCCACGCGCTCGAACAGCGGGCGCAGGTCCGGCACGTTAATTTGTTCGGCGCTAAGCTGCTCGCCGGCCAGACGCAGCACCTGGCTTTCGGCCAGGCGCGAAAAGTATGCTTCGGGGTCTTCGGCCTCGCGTGGCACCTGGTTTTGCAGGGCGGCAACCAGAATCAGCACGGTGCGGCGTGTGGCTTGCTCGAACGAACTGCGCAGAGTTTCGGCCGGGGTCATCAGGTGTGGCGATTCGCTGCGGTCCGGGGAAAGCGCCAGCGCAGGACGCAGCACATTTTTCGCCACCGTATTGAGTAAGCGCAGAACGCGAATCAGCTCATCGACGGATTTTGCCGCCGGCGGGCCAGGCTCCTGCACCTCGTCGTCTTTCCATTTCTTCAAGTCCAATTGGAGTACGGCGGTGATCAAGCTGCCCAGTGCCGCGTCCGCCTTTTTTTCGTCCGCCAGGACGTTGATGCGGATGCCGGCGACGTGCTGCCGCTCGAGCAAGTGCGGCCATTCGGAAGACATCGTGGCGTGCCCGTTGCCATTGCGGGAAGCGCTCAGCAGCGCGGCGAGTGAATTCAGCTCGCCCAGATTCGTTTCGCGGGAAAAGACCAGCACGGAGACGCCGCGCCCGGAAAGATCTTCCGCGAGCGACTTCATTTCGCCGCGGCTGTCACTGAGAGGCTGGCCGCGAAATACAACGCGGCCGTGGTCGAAGCGAATCGCCAGCGGCGCGGCATGGTCATGCGCGGCGCGCAGAGATTCTTCCGCGCCTTCCAGGCTTTCCACCAGCCGCGGATGGTTTTTCTGGTACAGCCGCGCGGAACGCAACAGCACGTGCAGCGAACGCACAAAGCGTCCGGCTGCTTGCGCGGCCGCGCGCTCGGTATGCGCCTGTCTGGATTCCGTTCGCGCCACAGTTATCCTCAAATTTGACGGCGAGCTTTTCTCTGCCCCGGCAAGGGAAGCTCTCGGGCCAAACGCCCAGGCAGATATGTGCACTTCTGCTGCCGGAGAGCGTGCGCTTGTTGGGCCCGTCTTTTCAAGGGAATGCAGGGGGAGGCGCGACCTATGGGTTACGGGCCGCTGGGATTTGGGGAGGAAATGTTACAGGGTAGGAGCCGCTCGGAGGATGCTGTCGAAGGAGATTGCCGCTATGCTTAAAACTATGGTACGACTTGCTTCAGGTAGCATTCTGGGCAGGAGCTCGCCGTGAACCGCCTCGTAAAATCGCTGGTACTGATCGGTCTGGCCGGATTGGCAGGATGTGAGAAGGCGCCCGAACGGCCGCAGCCGACGGAGGCGCAGAAAAAAGCTTTCCGAGAAGCAAATGTAATCTTGACCGCGTGCGCAGCGAGCGATATGGAGAAGGTGAAGACGCTCCTGGAAAAGAACCCTGCGCTGGTCAACGCGCAAAATGATGTCGGCGAGACGCCACTGGGGCGCGCAGTGGTGGCAATGCATCCAAATGAAGAGTTGGTGAAATACCTCTTGGACCACGGTGCGGATGTTGAGGGTTCGGCGAAGTGGGGCGAATCCCCTTTGCATGGCGCGGCCGGCGGTGGCTCGAAGAATATCGTCGTGCTGCTGTTAGAGCACGGAGCCAAGGTCAACGCACGCAGTCGATACGGCCGCACACCGATGGGCTTCGCGGCGTGGCGCGACCGGACCGAAGTGGCGGACGTGCTGCTGGCGCACGGCGCGGAAATCAACGTGTTTGAGGCTGCGGCGCTCGGCAAGAAGAAAAAGCTCGAAGAATTCCTGCGCGCCGACCCCAAAGCCATCAGTGCTACAGACGAACTGGGGCTAACGCCGCTGCACTGGGCGGCGCTGGTTGGCCATGCGGAGACTGTTCGCCTTCTGCTCGTGCACAAAGCGGATCGCTTTGTGCACGACCACAGGGGCTATTCGCCATGCGACGCCGCGCGCACACGCAATCACCATGAAATCGTTGAGCTGATGCGCTGCCCGTGAAGCAAAAAGGGCGGACACGGTGGTCCGCCCCTACAGAAAATCCCAAAGTAATATCCTCGTCACTCCGCGCGCACAATGTCGGAAAACTCCAGTTTAATGCCCGGCTTGCTGTGCAGGATTTTGGCGCGCGAGTTGTTGGCATCGAGCACTTCCGTGATTTCGACCAGGCCGACTTGCGTGGCCGGATCGCTCGCCTTGAAAACCAAAAAGCGCATGCCTACTTTCACTCCCACCGCGGAGCCTTTGTTGATGGTGCAGACGTCTTTTCCCTCGGCCGGCGGATCCGTGATGTAGCCTTCAATCTTCGGCGTTTCGGGGGCGGCGGCGGCCGCCTCCGCCTTCCTGGCTCCTTCCATCAGCGCGGTGACGTTCTGGAGGATTTTCGCCACGTCCGTCTTTAAGGTAATGACGTCCTGTTGATTGCTCAAACGAAACGACGTCAACGAGCTGTCCGTGTTGCGCGCCGCGTTTTGCGCGTTGCGCAGCTCCCCAACACTGTCCGTCTGCAGTTGCTTGAGCTTGCCGAGTTCCACTTCGAGCGTGGCGACACGCTCGCTGATCTCGTCGAGTTTTTTGGTCAGCCCGGCAAACTGCCCCTCGAGGTAGGACTGCAGGACGGGGTCCTTGGGTTTTTTCTGCGCGCGCGCGATGGACGGCAAGCACAGGGCAATCATCAACACCAATGGAACAAGAAGACGGCGCATGATCTCTCCTCCTACTTCTACTTGTCCCGTCAGGGACACGGCCGGAGCTGGGTTCTTCCGAATGAAGAGGCTAATGCAAACGGGCGCCAGGTGCAATCGGAAGTCTTGCCGGAAGGGAGTTCAGACGGCTATTGCGAGAGGTTTTTGTACACCTGCACAGTCTGGCCGGGCTGCACGGTGATGGCTTCGCGCACCGCCGGGCGCGGGGCGAGGTACAGCATCAGCGTGTATTGCCCGGAGGGCAGCTCAATCCTCGCCGGAGTTTTCTGCCCGGTGTTGGTGCCGTCAATCAGAATGTCCGCGCCCGGCGGCACGGAGCGAATGTCCACCCAGCCGTTGCCTTTGCGCTGCTCGGCGAGCGACACATTGAGTTTCTTCAATTCGTCGGCGCTGATCTTCACCGATTCTTCATACAGCGCGAAGCCCGGCTTTTGCACTCCGATGCGGTAGCTGCCCGGCGCAACGGAAACCGTGGCCGGCGTCTGCCGTCCCTGCCGTTGCCCGTTGATGAGAATGTCGGCGCCGGGCGGGCGGCTGACGATTTCCAGCCGCGCGGCTCCCGCCTGCAAGGAAATATTGACGGGCTTGATGGCCCCGCGGGCCAGTTGAACGATGCGTTTCTCGGTACGGAAGCCGTCCTTGGTGACCTCCAGCGCGTAGCGGCCGGGAACAAGGTCTTCGAAGCGGCAGGGCGTGCGGCACTGGTCACTCTTGCCGTCGGGCCCGATGAGAATGGCGGACGCACCGCTGATGTCCGTCAACACTTCGATTTCGCCCTTGCCCGGCGCGGTCTTCGGCTGCACTTCGGAGATGGACTCGTCCAGCGCGTCGAACGCGTACTCCACGGAAATCCCCGCGGGCACGGCCCATTGCTTGCCCATCTGCTGCAGCCTGCGGCGTTCGCGCGGATTGGGCGAGCCGGTAAAGCGGACCACGTTGTCGCGCACTTCCACTTTCACGTGGTTAGCGAGCCCGGCCTTGGCAAGCTGGCGCTCAATTCGCAAAGCCAGAGCGGCAGGCTCGACTTTGGCAGAAGCGGACGATTCTTTCTTCGCGGGTGGGACGATGGCCTTCGTCTCTGCAGCCGGGACAGTTTTCGATTCCTTGCTCGTCGCTTCCGCGCCCTTCTCTTCGGCGGGTTTTGACGGTTGGGGTTCCGCTGCTTTTTCGGGCGGCGGCGCCGGTTCGCCGGCAGGCGATGTCACGGAAGGCGGCTGCGACCGGAAGTAAACATCTTGCAAAGTGGGCCAAATGAGGTACCCACCAAACACGAGAAGTGCGATCAGCATGACCACCAGCAGCGGACGACTCTGACTCTGCGGCTGCGGTTCTGCCAATGGAGTTGCCGCGCCAAAGGAAGTCGCCATGAGCGACGGAAGTGACGACGCGCCGGGCATCAAGCGCGGCGCGACAACATTCACCGCCGCTTCGTCCTTGCCAGCAGGCGGCACAGGCAGAGGTGCTCTTGGCGTTGCGGACGGCTCCACAAAACTGGGCATTCCAGAAAGCGTACCGGTCTTGCTCGGCGCAGGCAACGATGGAGGCGGGGGAGGCATCGACGGCCCCGGGCGCCCGAGAACCACCACGGTAGCGCCAGAGTCGGCGGGCGAGCCCGCCGGGCTGCCGAAGGCGCGGTAGTTGAGCAGGTCCTGCATCAACTCCTTGCAGCTCTGGTAGCGCGCGTCGGGTTCCTTGGCGAGGGCCTTGGCAACCACCGCGCTCAAGCCAGGATGCACGGAGCTATCCAGCTCGCGCGGAGAAATGGGTTCCTCATTCACGATTTTGTAAATGACGGTGGTGATGCTTTCGCCCGGGAACGGCTTCTCGCCGGTGACCAACTCATAGAGGATGACGCCAAGAGAAAAAACGTCGGCGCGCCCGTCGATGGGCTTTCCTTTGATCTGCTCGGGAGACATGTAACTGGGCGTGCCCACGATGGTGCCGGATTGCGTGGTGCCGAGTTGCAGGATTTTGGCGGTGCCGAAGTCGGTGACTTTGACGGTGTCGTCGGCGGCCAGCACGATGTTGGCGGGCTTGACGTCGCGGTGTACTACGTTGCGCTGGTGGGCGAACTCCAACGCGGAGCAGACCTGGCCCATGATGCGCATCACGCGCGGCAGCGGGAACGGCTGCTTCTGGTCCATCAGCCACTGCAGGCTGCGGCCTTCAACGTACTCCATGGTGATGAAGTACAGGCCTTCGGTTTCGCCGGCGTCATAAATGATGACGATGTTGGGGTGCACCAACTGCCCGGCGGCGCGAGCCTCTGTCTGGAAGCGCGCCACCAGCTCAGGGCGCGCCATGCCCGAGCCTTCTTCGGTGAGCTTCATGGTCTTCACCGCCACGGTGCGCCCGATCATCGGGTCGAAGGCCTTATAAACCACACCCATAGCGCCACGACCTAGCTCGTCCTGCAATTCGTAGCGCCCGGCCTTCAATGGAGCCATGAAAATTCACCGTGATGGAAATTCGGAAGCAGTGCCGTCACACGAGGTCACACACGCACCTCGGCCGCGGACACACGGCTCCGAAAACCTATGCTATGAATGAACATACCGCCGCGGTGGGGGCGCGTCAATGACTGCGCGGCTGCGCGTGCCCGCCATGCAACAGTGGTAATGAAGTGGGAGAAGAAAGAGATCAATTGCTGGAGCACTGGCTGTCCCGAGTCCCGAGGCTTCGGGATCGGGAGCCTGTTCTGGGTCAGTCGGTATCGCCCTGAAGTTCGTTCTGGAGGCTGCTGATGCCGACGAGCTCATCGGACGCGGGCGGGGGAAAGAGCGCGGCGGGTTCCGGCTGGCGAACGGGTTCCGGAAATGCCACCAGCGTTTGTGGGGCGCGCCAGTTGTCGAGCATGGCAGTCTGCTGCACGCAGGAAACGGTGCACCGTGGCGAACAGGATTTCGCCGTGTTGAATTCGCGGCGCAGGTCCTGCTCGGTGTACTGCAACAGCGGAATGCCCGGATAGCCGCGCTGCTGCGAGCAATAGTGCACCAGGCCGTCCTCACAGATATAGAGGTAGCGCGAACCGGCGCGGCAACGCCACTCGTGGGCGAGGCCGTGGGCGATGCGCCGCTGGAACTGGTTGAACTGCGAATAGCAGCTCTTCTTCATCTGCCGGATTTCTTCGAAGACTTCCTGCTCGCGCGGGCCGATGGGCTTGAGCTGGCCGGAGCCGTCGTGGATGATGCCGACGGTGGAGGTGAAGTTGAGCGCCTGCGCGCGGCGGGCCACGGCCAGCGCGTCCTCGGGATTGTTCACGCCGCTGCCCAGCACCGAGTTGATGTTGACGTGAAACTCAGCGTGGTCGGCCAGGAGCTGAAGCTTCTGGTCGAGCACCTTGAGGCTTTTCTTGGAAATGTCGTCCGGCTGGACGTTGTCCACGCTGATTTGCAGGTGGTCGAGGCGCGCGCGGTTCAGGCTCTCGATGCGTTCCTTGGTCAGCAGGTAGCCGTTGGTGATGATGCCGGCGATGATGCCGTGCGAGCGGATGCGCGCAATCACGCGCTCGAGTTCAGGATGCAGCAGCGGCTCGCCGCCGCTCAGGGTAATCAGCGTGGTGTCGAAGGAGGCCAATTGGTCCACGCGGCGGATGAGGTCTTCCGCCGGGACGGGCTTGGAAAAATCGTCGAATTCGTTGCAGTAGGAGCAGGCCAGGTTGCAGCGGCGGATGGAAATCATGTGCACCTGGACAGGATGGTGTGTGGACGCCAGGCCGCGGCCCACCAGCAAGTATTCGCGGGTTCGCCGGTGCAAGAAGATGAGCTTCCGGCGCAGTTTGGTCTTCCAAGTCATCCGCTAAGTTCCCTCAGTCGCCCCGGGTGCAGCAATCCCCCACGCACGGGGCAGGGCCGGAAATACAGGTTCTAAAGTCAGCCATGCTACACCAGAGGCCGCCAAATGGGGCGGTTTTTCCATTACAAGGGGGCGAAAGGCTACCGAATGGGCGATTTTCGAGCCTGAGCGAACATTGCAACGCAGTGGCGCAAGGTCGCAATCACTTTCCGGGAACCGCGGAACCCCCGGCGGCGATTACCAGCGCGCGAAGCGGTGGCACGACGGCGAGGCGGAGAAGACCTTGCGGGGCAGCGGCGCGGTCGAGCAGGGCGAGCTTTTCGGCGGTCCACTCTTTCGGCGGGGTCTTCCCTTCTGCAAGTAAAGTCAGCGCCTCCTGCCCAGTGACGCTCAGCGCGGCCAGGTTGACCGCCACGCCTTGCGCGTCCTGAAGCTGCGGCGAACTCGCCGCAAGCCGCTCGAGCACAGCGCTAAGTTCCTGCCAGTGCTGGAATTCACGGACCAGTGCCTGGCGGCTAGTCTGATCGTGCGCGGCGTCGCGCAAGAATGCAGCAATTAAGGCCGCCAGTTCGCGGCGGACGGGCGCGTCCGGCGATGCGATATCGCCGAGCGCAGTGAGCGAAGTGAGTTGCGTGGCGCGGCGCGTGCGCTGGCGCTGGCCCAGGCTGAGCGGCTCCACCAGACGCAGCAAGTCGCGCAGCGGCTCGATGTCGTCCGTGGCGGCCAGGCGGCGCAGCATGGCGTCCGGCCCGGAAAGATGCGTCAAGCCGAGCTCTTCGAGTTGCAGGCTGACGGCGTCCAGCCGGCGGTACATATCGTCCACGTCGGCCACGTCGGCCACGCTGCGCGGCGACCACAGGCGCTCGGCGATGGCTGCGGTGCGCGGCCAAATGCGCGAGTCAATATTTTCCGGTGTAATCAGTTCGCCCCACATGCACACTTCGCCGCCGAGGATGCGCGAGGCCTGCACGGGGTCCAGGTCGCTCGTGGCGGGCAGAGGGTCAACCGCGTAGTGAAACGCCGAAGTTTGCATCGCGTCGAGGTAGTAGCCGGCGGAAAGGATGCCCTGGAATCCCTGCTTCGCTCCTTCGCCTAGCGACTTCTGCCCGCGCCAGGATTGCACCACGGTGTCTTTCGGCAAGTCGGAATGAAGAATCTCGTCCCAGCCGACCATGCGCTTTTTGTGCTTGCTGAGAATGCGCGAGAGCCGCTGATTGAACCAGGCCTGCAGCGCTTCGTTATCCTTCAGACCGCGGCGCTTCTTGAAGGCCGCGACGGCCGGGCTCGCGTCCCACTGCTTGCTTTTCACTTCGTCGCCGCCGATGTGCCAGTAGGCGTCCGGAAAGATTTTCTTCATCTCGCCGACGAAGCGGTCGAGGAAGCGATACACGTCGTCGCGCGTGGGGTCGAAGGTGGCGTCGAAAACGCCGAACTCGCGAATGATGGCATAGGGCCCGGGCGCGGTGGCCAAGCGTGCATCGCCGACAAACCAGGAAGTGGCGTGGCCGGGCATGTCGAACTCCGGCACCACGCGGATGCCGCGGTCACGCGCGTAGGCGACCACTTCGCGCATCTGCTCCTGCGTGTAGTAGAGGCCGTCCGAGCCGAACTCGTGCAGCTTGGGATAGCGGCGGCTTTCCACGCGGAAGCCCTGGTCCTCGCTGAGGTGCCAGTGAAACACATTGAGCTTCACGGCGGCCATGGCGTCGAGGTTGCGCCTAATCACTTCGAGAGGCTGCCAGTGGCGGCAGACGTCGATCAGCAGTCCGCGCCAGGGGAAGCGCGGATGGTCAGCGATTTCCGCGAATGGGAAATAAGCGCCGGCGGCATCGCGCACGACCAATTGAAGAAATGTTTCCAAGCCGCGGAGCGCGCCGACCACGGTGCCGGCTTGCAAGGTTGCCCGCTGCGCCGTGACGTGGAGCGCGTACGACTCGTCTTCCGCGATGGACTGCACGGCTTCGCCGGGGCCGGCAACTTCGATGACCAGCGTCGCCGTTGCGGCGTCTTTCCCGATGGTATGCGAGAACTCCAAGCCAGTGCGCGCCTTCAGCCGCTGCAGGGCGCGCGCGACGCCGCGCAGCAGCCGCGCGTCACTGTGCCGCGTGACCGCAACCTGGAATGATTTGTCGAGCGGCAGGCTCCCTGCCTCCAGGCGCGCCGACGCCGGCAGAGGCATCAGCGCAAGCGGCGGCGCGCTGGTCCCGGTGCTTTGCGCCCCCGCCGATGTCCAAGAACTCATGCCGAGAATCATCGCAAAAAAGTATGCAGTTCGCATCGCCCACCTGTTCGTATGGTGCAATTCGGTGCCCCCGGCAACGGGAAGGATACTGCAAAACGAATTCCGCCGCGCGTTCATCGAATCGCACAATAAAAAAGCCGGTAAGCACAAAAAGCGAAGGCCCCGTTCCGATGATCCGGGACGGGGCCTTCGTACTTCAAACGTTGTGTACTGCGCGGCCGGTCAAATGACCGGCCGGAACAGGTTAGAACGAATACCGGAAGCCGATTTGCATCACCCGCGGACTGCCCTGAATGTCCGTGAAGTTGGAGAAATTCGGCGACGGAGTGATACCGTTCAGGGCAGGGTCAGCAACCACGCCGAAACCGGTGCGGCTGTCATCGACGGAGCCCAGGCGTTGCGTATTGGTGACGTTGAAGACCTCCCAGCGAAGCTGCAGTACATGCTTTTCATTAAACGGCATGACGAAGCTCTTGCTGAGGCCCAGGTCGAGGACGACGTAGCCCGGCAGACGGAATGGATTCCGGGGGCCCGTTTCGCCCGGGTAGGCGTTGCGGAAGCTCTGGTAAGCAGCCGTGGCGTCGCATCCAAAGAGCTTCGGCGCCACTGTGGCAGTGCCACGGGTGGGGCAGGAGGCAAACTTCTTGGTCTGAAACACGCCGCTTTGCGCGTTCCAATTGGTGGCCCAGCGCTGGTCGTCGTACACGCCGAACATCGGCGCGCCCGTGTTCCACCGCCAAATGCCGGACATTTGCCAGCCGCCGATGACCGCGTCCACGCCACGATTGACACCGCTCCCGAAGCGCTTGCCGCGCCCGAATGGCAATTGGAAAACGCTGTTGATGTTGATCTGGTGGCGAATGTCAAAGTCCGAGTGGCCGTAGTTATCGCGCTGACGGATGGGGTTCAGGATGAACGCGGAACCGTAGGTTGCGGACGTCTGCAGTCCCGAAGCATCGTCCAGGGAATGGGAGAAGGTGTAGTTGAGGTCCCACGAGAGGTCGCGGAGGCGCTGGCGCACGGAAAACGTCAGTGCGTTGTAGTTCGAATTGGCGATGGTGCCCCAGGAAGAAAGCGCGCCCCACTGCGGGTTGAAGAACATGAAACGGCCTGTGATGAGTTCCATCTCGGCCTGAAGGTCCGTCCAGTCGTTTGACCAGCCGTCCGAATTGTCTGCGCCATACGCCTGAATGTAAGCGGCCTGCGTGGCATTGGTGGGAACCGCGTAGTTAACTCCTGATGGACCCGGTCCTACGTACCCGGCTGCCTGGAATTGCGCGACGTAGCCGGGTCCCAGCATATTCTCAAACCACGGCACAGCCGGAACGGCGTTAGGCGCCGTACCCAACTGGCGGAGCTTTTCGAGAATGGTCGCCGCCGTGTACCAGTCCTGTTTTGACGCTGGATCCTTCGGGTTGCTGAGGGCCATGATGTCGCGCGTGGCCAGCAGATGGCGTCCCAGACGGCCCAAGTACGACGCCTGAACCACCAGTCCCTTGGGCAGTTCACGCTCGATGGTCAAGCTGAACTGGTAGTTGACCGGGGCGGTCAAGCCTTCGTCCAGCGAGCTTTCGATCCGATGGGAGAAAGTCGGGGAAGCGTTGATGGGTGGAGTAGCCGGGAAGATCACCGGAGCCGGAGCGGAGATTCCCGGCAGCGTGCGGGCGTCCTGGTTGAATCCGGTGAACAGAGGCGCCGGATTAAAGGCATTCGTGGGACCGGACGCTACGCTGTAGGTGTTGGCACTAATGGTGGTATTCCCGGTGAAGCCGAGCGTATTGTTCAGGTCGAAGGCCACGGCCAAAGACTGCCCGTAGTAGTCGTTGGTGATCGCAAAGCCGCCGCGGATCACAGACTTCCCGCCTTCGCCAAAGATCGACTTCAGCATTTTGTTTTCAAAATGCGGCGACCAGGCCACGGCCACCCGCGGCTGGAAGTTGTTCTTGTCCCAGCGGTACAGGGGAGATTTGCCGTTCGCCGGGCCGGAGAGGTCGATCTGCAGCGGTACAACGTAGTTCGATCCCGTCAGTTCCGCCGCACGACGCTTGGCAAAGTACTCATCCAGAGGGACACTCGGCTTCACCTCGAAGCCTTTCTGTTCATAGACCGGGCGGCCCAGGCCGTAGCGCAGGCCGGCGGTGAGCGTGATGTTGCGGGTCATCCTCCATGTATCTTGAATATACATGTCGTAATCCTCGGTCGCAAAGCTGCGCGCCGAAGGCGAACCCGCAGGCAGCGGTTTCCCGTCGTGGCCGAAGGTGAAGTTCCCGCTGTACTGCGAGAAGCGGCCGATCATCGCCGTGACCGCGTTCTGCACGGACGAGTTGCTGACAATGGTCAAGGTCGGTTGTGCGAGTGTTGTACGCAGGAAGGTGCGCACTGGAGTGGAGACGGCGCTGCCGGCGTTAAAATAGAACGACGGGTTGGTGACCGCGCTGTCAAACGCGCCCGAAAACGAGTTGCGCGTGTTGCGCGTGATGCGAATGTTGGTGCCGAACTGGAAGGTGTGCTTGCCCTTGATCCAGGAGATATCGTCCACGATGTTGTGCACCGGCGTGGTGCGCGCCAGCGTGCGGGAAAAGTTTCTCGGCGCAAACACGAAACGGAAAGAGACGGAATCATCTGCGCTGTCGCCCTGCGAGCTAAACGCTGTGCGCGTGAGGCCGTAGCGGAAGCTGTTGATCCAATTATTGTTAATCGTCCAGTTGTGGTTCACCACACCGCCATAGGGATGCTCCCAAAGATTGGGCGGAGGCGTATTGGGAAACCGCGGCAAACGCCCGGTCAGGTCATAAATGGCATTCAACCGCACGGAGAACGTCATGCTCTTGCTCATGACCCAGTCAATCTTCGCCACGTTCGAACGAAGGTCCACAGGCGTTGGAAAGTTGAAACGGAAGGCACTGGTGTTGACGCCGTCCCCGGCCGAGGTGTCATTCGCAGGATAAGCAGTCGCAGCGTTCGCCAGCGCGGTCAGCGCGAGAGGGTTCAGGGCGCTGCCCCCCGCGATTCCTGCGAGTTGCGGGAAGATCGTGTTGAGTTGCGCCCGCGTCACAACCACGGAATAAGTCGGGCAGGTACTGCAGTTGCGAACCTGCGCGTTCACGTTCCCCAGGCCCAAATTGGGCAGGGGCACGACGCGCGGATCCGAAGCAGCCGAGCTGCGATCCGTTCGCCCTTCGAAACTGTAAAAGAAGAACACCTTGTCCCTGACAACGGGTCCGCCGACGGCGCCGCCGAAGGTGTTGCGGATCAGCGCCGGGCGCGGATTGCCGTTGCGGTTATTGAAAAAAGTATTCGCGGTGAAGCCGGTGCCGCGGTAGGCCTCAAAAGCCGCGCCGTGCCAATTGTTCGTCCCGCTCTTGGTCACCAGGTTGATTTGCGCGCCGGACGAACGGCCCTGGGTTGAATTGGAGTTGATGGTGTTGACGCGAAATTCCTCGATGGCCTCGGCGTTCAAGCGCAACACGGGTTTGCTTTCCGGGCCACCACCGGTGAGCTGGCCGGTCTGCGCTTCATTGATGTCCACGCCGTCCAGCGTGACGTTGGACTGGTCGCTCCGCGCACCGGCCACGTAGCCCTGCGCATCGGGGGAACCGGTCACGCCCGCCTGCAACGTGAGCAAATTGACGATGCTGCGCGACTCCAGCGGCAGTTGATTGATCTGTTTTGACACAAAGTTATTGCCCAGCGTGGCGTCCTGCGTGTTGACCGCCACCACGGTGGACGTAGCTTCCACCATGACTACCGCGGTCAGTTCCCCAACAGCCAGATGTACCGGAACTTCCGCGATGCCGCCCACCAGCGCATGCACCGGGCTTACGACCTGCTTCTTGAAACCCTGGGCCTGCACTTCGAGCTTGTAGTCACCAATCGGAATCAGCTCAAAGCCAAAGGTGCCAAGGGAGGTCGACTTTTGCGTTCGAGTTAAGTTGGTCTGCAAATTCGTGATCGTCACCGTGGCATTCGGCACAACAGCATCCGAGGCGTCCGTCACCGTGCCTCGAATCGACGACGCTCCTGTTTGTGCCCAAACTGATCCCGCGCACAACAGAATCGCCAGAGAGAAAACGACTGCCACCCACAAGCCTTTTAACGAAAACTTCACAATTCACCTCCTGGGAATTCTCGCCCCCACCTAACCAAACACTTTGCTGCACGGAAAGTGCCAGTCTTGGGGCCAAATGTCAAGAGTCTAAAGTGCCTATTTTCAGGAAGTCGTGCCGGTACCAGGTGAGAGGTGTCAGTGCAGTATTTCAAAAGTTGGAGAAGACTGCTGGATTTAATAGGCGGACACTAAGAATTGTAAAAAACTCGGAATTCTCGCGCCGGTGTCTCAATAGCACGAATTGGGGTTATCCGAAGCTTTCAGGCGATGCATCACTGGGCGAAATCGGCAATCACCTTCCCGGTGCGCCTGTCGAGGAGCTTGAGAGTCGCGCGCTGGGCCGGGAGGCGGAAGCGCAACTCTGCGCCCGTTGTCTTGTCCCGAAGGTCGATATCTTCATCCGCCGCGCTTTCCGAAACAAACAAATAGAGGACGCTCTCCCGCATCACCACCGGTCGCACCAGGACTCCCGGCGAGGGCAGCTTTCCGCTAAAAGGCGGCTCAATGCCGGTGCGGCGCAGGACCCAGGAATAAAGCGCGGCCGCGGCGTCCAAGCCTTCAGCCAACTCCACCGGATAGCTGGCAAGAAAGATTCTTCCCTTCCCCCGGCTGAGTTCACGAAAAGTTTTGCCGTCGGCGACGGCGAGCGCCTCGATAAATTGCTGCTTTTCGAACGCGAAGGAGAGCGCCACCTTTTCCGTGCCCAGGTCCAGCTCCGCCTGGCGGAAAGTGATTGGCTGCGGCGCGGCGTCGAGGCCGAGCGCCGCTAGGCGCTGCGTGACGCGCCATTGCGCGTCGCGCTCGGGCGAGCCGGTGATCAGCAGAGTGCCGCCGCCCTCCACGTATTTGACCAGTGCTTGCCAGCTTTCTTCGTTGAGGGCGTGTGGAGAGGGAAGGATCACCAGCCGGGGATTCCCAAGCTTCGCGAGTTGATTTTCCGCCAGCACCGCGCCGGGCACGCGGCAGTAGGAATGTAGCACGCGCACCGCCTTCGTCTGCGCCTCGAGTGCCAGCCAGTTCAGCGCCGAGTATTGAAACGCTTGCGAGGTAACGATGGTAACCGCCGGGTCTTCCGGCCGCGAGAGCGAGCCGCCAGCCTTGGCGGCGAAGGCGGCGAATTTTCGCAACACTTCCGCTTCGGGCTTTTCGGTGCCGTCGGCGCGGACGGCGCCGATGGCCACCTCGTTGTCGTCGCGCATGTAGGAATTGATGTGCCACAGCCAGTGAATCGCGCCGGCGCTGGTGCCCAGCGCGATCGCCAGCTTGCGCTCCAGCAGATGCGCGTCTTCTTGGGGACTGCGCCGCGCGCTCGCGTCCAACCGCAACTGCCGGCTGATGCCGGTCTCCTGAATCAACAGCGGCTTGCCCGGCTGCTTGGCGGCGAGCGAATCCCAGAGCAGATCGTCGAGCAGCCACCAGGTATGGTTGGTGGTGAAGTCCACGGCGTCGCCGAAGAAAGCGGGTGAGGGACGGTCGCGCACGCCGCCTTCATCTTGACCGACGGTGATGAGCTGCTTGCTGCCCGTGGCGCGGATGGCGTCGCGCAGTTGCTCCACCCAGCCGCGGAATTTCCCCTGCGCGAATAGATAGTAGTCGTAGAGCTTCAGCGCATTCGAGCCGCGCGCCGTGCGATAGGCCGCCTGCGTGGAAAATTCTTCTTCCGCTGGCAGCGGCACGGGCTCCGGTTCCGGCGGCAGGACCATCTGCCACGCCTCGGCCAGCGCGGCGCGGCTCGCGTAGCGCGCGCGCAGCCACTCGTTCCATGCGGCCAGCTCGAACCGGTCGCGGTTCGGCCGCGTCATCCACAGCTGATTCGCATTCGCGAAGCTGGGCTCGTTGATCAGGTCCCAGGAAAGATACGGGACATCTTTGAAGCGCTCGACCACGGTGGTGAGTAGTTCCTTCTGTCGCCGCAGCGCTTCCGGATCAAGATACGCATTGGCGCCGCCGAGCACTTCGGGAATGAACGAAAAAAATGTGAACTGCACCGGCAGACCGTGCTTGCGCGCCGTCAGCAGAAAGGCTTCAAGCGCGCGCAGCATCTCTTCGTGGATGGCGCCGTCCTTGATCACCTGGTCCCAGGCCGACCACCAGCCGGTGCGCAGCATGTTGAAGCCGGCGGCGCGCAACTCGGAAAGGTCGCGGTCCCAAACGTAAGCATTGGGACGCAGGAAGAATTCGCGCTGGACGTCGCTGGCCATGTACGTGGTGCCGAGAATGGCCTGCGTGTGGCCGTCAAACTGGAAGAAGTTTTCGTTGACGGAGACGTGCGGGCCGGACCGCAGCAGCGCATCGTCACGCATCCAGAATCCGGTGCGATAAAAGCCGCGCAGCGTGTCGCCTTCATAGAGGCGAGCGTTGACAATGTGCAGGCCCTTGCCGCCGCTCGCCGGAAGCGTGACTTGCGTGGTGAATGGAAATTGTCCGGGCGCAAACGTGAAACTCTCGCGATGCGGTGTGCCGCCGTCCGCCGCAAATTCCAAATCCAGCCGGACCGGCGAGGGACTCGCACCGAAGCGCTGCCAGCGCACATGAAAAGTCAGCGGCTCGCCTGGCAGAAACAGCGGCCACGCCGGACGCACAACGAAATCTTCAGCGCCTCCGAGTGCCTGCGAGATGAGAAGCGGAATCATCTGCCGACCGGCGGAGGCAAAAAAGCTGGCGGGCAATTCGCAGGCGAGAAAAATCCAGCGCCCGCCCACAAAGTTATTCTGCAAATGATCAATTTGAACGGCGGGCGCGCTCAAGCGGTGCCCTTCAGAAGTTCCCCAGGCGAGTGGCGCGAGGCGCGCGTCCAGGCTGCCCGCGGAGCCGCCGCGGGGATAGAGCTCTTCGTCGCTCAGGCGAATCGTCAGGCTGTACGCGCGCGCCCAATCGAACGCGGACAGATGATACGGAGCTACGTCTTCATTTGCCTGAAACTGAAGCCCGCGCGAGCCGGGCGTGGATTGATATTCGTTGATGAAAAGTTTCTTGGCGTAGGCCAGCGTGGACGGGCGCAGCTTCCAGAGTTTCTCCACGCGGTAAGCCGGACGCGTGAAGGGCTGCCCGCCGAGTACTAAAAGGTTGCCGCCGCGCTCAAGGAACGCAGAAATGCTCTGCCAGTTTTCTTCGGGGAACGCCGAGCCAAACGGGAGCAACAGCATGCGCGACTCCGTGCGCGATAGTGCGTCGGCAAGCTGCTCGCTGCTCGCGAAGGAAGAACCCGGTATGGCCGCCGCAAGATCCGCGCGAACGGGCGCAGCCGTGTCTGCGGTTGGAAAACCAGCGTCCCAAAACACGACCACCGGCGGCTGTGCTTGCGCCTTCGTCTGGGCTTGTGCCGCGACGCGAACCGCGAAGAAGCAGATGACACAGACGATGAATGCAATCTTGCGCATCAAGAAGCCTTTTGACTGAGAACTGCGCGAAACTCATTTTTCGGGCGGCGCGAACGTTACCTTCACCGTCTTAATTTCGTAAGCGCGTGCGGGAATCAGGATGCGCGCGTTGCTTCCGATTGCCAGCACCTTTTCTTCCTTTTCCATCAGGTTGGTTTCCACGGCGCGCGTGGCGCCGGGCGGAAGGCCCAGCGACACTTGTGTTTCGCGTCCGGCGAACTCATAGAAGCGGATGATCAGGCCGTCGTCATCTTCCGCTTTCTTAATCGCGGTCACAACGACGTTTCCCGGCTCGATGGAGACAAACGAGTGCTCCGGCGGCAGCGAACCCGTGTGCGTTTGCGCGGAGATCGCCAGCAGCGGGGTGTTCAATTCGTAGCCGCGGCGGACGGTGCCCGCCTCGCGCCACGTGCCCATGTGCGGATAAATCGAGTAAGTAAACTCGTGGTGACCCATGTCCGCCTGCGGGTCGGGCCACTTCGGCGAGCGCAGCAGCGAAATGCGCAGCACATTGCCCTTCGCGTCGTGGCCGTACTTGCTGTCGTTGAGCAGGCTGATGCCTCCGTTCGCGTCGGAAATATCCGCCCAGCGCAGCGCGGGCACTTCGAACATGGCTTTTTCCGCGGGGGTGTTGCGCGTGGTGGGCCGCTCGATGGAACCGTAAGGAATTTCAAACGTGGCGAAGTCACTCTTGGCCGCCACGGCAATCGCCGCTTTGACAAGGATGTGCTCCTCGTGCCAGTCGGCTTCCATGCGGATGTCGATACGGGGAACGCCGGCGGTGAGAGTGATGTTCTGCACGAATCTGGAATTCTGGAATTTCCGGACGACGCGAATGACTGCGTGGACGGGGCCGGTTTCGACGAGCTTCACTTCCTCGGCGTCCATCAAATCCCACTTCTGGTTTTCAAAGTCGGCGTCAATGTTCCACGCATCCCAGTCCTTCGGCTTGTCGCGGAACGCTTGCAGCAGATTCCCGCACGATCCCGGCGCCAGATATTCGCGTTGGAATTTCTTGTCGTAGATGCTGGTGATGCAGCCGGACTTGGTGTCCACGCGCACGCGCCAGAAATCGTTTTCCAGCAAATCAGCGCGGGCGACCACCGGCAGGTAGGGCACGCGCGGCGAGGCCTTCGGCGTTTTCATCTGCGCCGCCGATGCGGCCGCGACATGGAAGACTTTGTAGCCGAGCGAGGGCACGCCCTCCGCCAGGAAGCGCACGCGGACAGATTGCGCTTTTTCGTCGCGCGACACGACTTCGGCAAGCATGGTTTTACCGGCAGGATCGCGCACGGTAACCGACGCCGGGGCGCCCGCCAGCGGCACGTCCGTTTCCACGACGTCGTTGCGGTCCCAAGCCAGCGAATTGAAGACGACAACCGGCGTGCCCGCGCCTGCCGTGCGCATGCGCGCGGCGAGGCCCTGCATCGCGCCGGAGAGAACTCCGCCGGCCGCGCGGCGCACTTCGGCGTGGTCGCGCGTCGCGTCCGCATAGACCGGTGTGATGCTGGAGCCCGGCAAAATATCGTGGAACTGGTTGAAGAGCACTTTCCGCCAATTGTCGTTCAATTCCGTTTGTGGATAAGCGCGGCCAAAGAGTGAAGCAAGTGATGAAAATTTTTCCGCATTGAGCATCAGCGTTTCGCTGCGGCGATTGTTTTGCTTCGTTTTGGCCTGCGTGGTGTACGTGCCGCGGTGGTATTCGAGGTAGAGCTCGTTCTTCCACACGGGCACCGTGAGCGTGTCCAGCTTTTTGCTGATGTCGTCGAAGAAACTTTGCGCCGTGCTGAAGCGCAGGCGCGGGTAGAGCGCCGCGGGCGACTGCCAGCGGCGCGCGGCGTCCAGCATCTCGCGAGTGGGCCCGCCGCCGTGGTCGCCCACACCGTAGAGGTGCATCAGCTCCGGCGATTTCGTTTTGGGGAGTTGTTCGGCGAGGTCGCGAGCCATGCGCACGGGATCGATGGGATTCACATAGTCGTGCGGAAAATAGGTCAGCACGCGGCTGCCGTCCGGGCTTTCCCACCAGAACAGCTTGTGCGGGAACTTGGTTGTGTCGTTCCAGCCGATTTTCTGCGTCACAAAGAAATCAATCCCCGACTTTTTGTAAATCTGCGGCAACTGCCAGTTGTAGCCGAAGGAGTCCGGCGTCCAGCCGGCGCGCACGTCCACGCCGAACTTTTCCTTGAAATATCGTTTGCCGTGGAGGAGTTGGCGCGTGAACGATTCGCCGTCGGGCAAATTCTGGTCCGACTCCACCCACATCCCACCGATCACTTCCCAGCGGCCTTCTTTCACGCGGCGGCGAATCTGCTCGAAGAGCGACGGATATTTTTCCTCCATCCACGCGTAATTCGAAGGAGAGCCGTGCGTGAAGGTGAAGTCGGGATATTCCTGCATCAGGTTCAGCACGCTGGAAAAGGTGTTGCGCGTTACTTCGACGGTTTCCGTCCACGGCCACAGCCAGGCCATGTCAATGTGCGCATTGCCCACGGCGCGAATGGAAAAGCTTTCCAGCCAGCCGCGCAGGGGTTCGAGTTTTTCCTGTGCGCGGCGCAGCGAATCGTCAAAGGCCTGCTGGTCATTGCGCATGAGCGCAGTCCAATCGATGGCGCCGTCCACGGAACTAATCTGCTTGGCGCGCTGTTCTTTTCCTTCGCCGCTGACCGCGTTGAGCATTTCCGCCGACGTGCAGGATTCCAACAGCATGCGCGCGTCCGGACGCCCGGGCGCCGCGCCGAATTCAAGCTGCGCGGTTTGCAGGCGGACTTTGCCGGCGGGCGCGTCCGCTTTCAGAGCGATCAAAACCTTCTGGCCCGGTTCGTCGATGCCCGTCAGCAGCAGCGGTTCAAGCTCGTAACCCTGCGCGCGCATGACGCCGTTCACATAGACAGTGAGAAAAACGGGATAATCTCCTCCCACGTTCACGCGGAATCGCAGAGGGGAATTGCTCAAGTCGTAGCCGCCGCTTGAGGCGGGAATGACGATCGAATTACGAAACCACGAAGTGCCCGCCTCCTTCGGCCACGTCCACATCTGCACGCGTTCCCACGCGGAGTCGTCCAGCTCGGGTGCCGCTCCGCTCACACCTTCAAATGGATGCACGCGCCAAAGCGGCTGCGGAACATAGGTGATCCCCCTCCAGCTCGCGAGCGCAGCGCCGCAGCCAACAACCGGAATAGCACTGACTTGCGCATGAAGCCCGCAAGGAACGGCCAGGGAAAAAAGCGCGAGCAGCGCAGCCCAGGTCCCGCTGCGAAAATGAAATGAAGGAAGCATCACGGTGTCCTCTCTTGAGCCGGGCGCGGCCTCCCGCCAACTACTGCGGAGGTTTCTGCGAAAAATGGCGGTAGAGCATCCAGGTGAGCACGAAGGAAGCCACGAAGACCACCGCCGGAATAATCCATCCCAGCGCGGGATGGCCGATGCGAGCGGGTGCGTCAACCAGGGCGATCATGGCTTGCGTTTCTCCCCGGGCGGCTTTGCGCCGGGCTTGCGCTTGCGGTAGTTCAAGTACGCCAGCAGCATGCCCGCGAATCCCAGCGCGTAGGAGAGCAGCATGGCAAAGACGAGCCCCTGCGGCGGCACCTCTTGCAAAATCAGCGACACATTCGGCAGCGCGAACATTATTGTTTCTCCCAGCGCGTAATACTTTCCAGCCGCTTGAGGTGTTCCTTCTGCTTTTCTTCGTAGTCCGCGGAAACCGCGCGCAGCTTCGGATCAATCACCCAGTACATGAACGCGCTCGACGCGATCCCCAACGCCAGCGTGATGTACCCCATCATACTGCCGAGGAGCGAAAGCGTTCCCCCGACGATGATGAACAAATACCCGAGCGCGGAAAATATCGCTGCGATGAAGTCTTCGCGGCTCCACCGATTGGCGGCATCGGGCGTCCACTGCCGGCGAATGAATCCCGCTGCTGGGTCGCGAGGCGGCTTTGGTTCCAGCAGGCCGCGGCGTTCCGCCTCGCGTCGCACGGGCCCCCACCAGCCGACCGGCCGCGTCATCACATAAAACTTCACCAGGTGATCCATGTTCTCCGGCGGGGTCAGCAAAGTAATCGGCAAAAAAACGATGGTGCCCAGCCCCAGCAGCAGCCAAAACTGCTGATAATCGGGAAGCTGTGGCAGCACGCCATACGCAGGAAGCACCCAGACCACCAGCCAGCTTGTGCCGAGGTTGGCAATCCACGCCGACAAAAATCCCCACGCGTTGAACCGCCACCAGATGACTTGCAGCAGGTTCGGCAGCCACACGCCCGCCGCCATCAGCCACAGCGCGAAGATCAGCCACTTGGTGATCTCCTGCATCAGAGATCCCATCAGGAAGGACCCCAGCAGCAATCCCAGCGTGCTGAGGCGGCCTACCCAGACCAGCCGCTTTTCGCTGGCCTGCGGATTCACGTAGTGCTGGTACAGGTCGCGCGTGGCGTACAGCGCGCCCAGGTTCAAATGGGAGGAAATCGTTGAGAAATGAATCGCCAGAATCGTCGCGAAGAAAAATCCAACCATGCCCGCGGGCAGAAAATCAAAACCCATTTTGAACCAGCCCATTTCGTATTCGCTGCGGTTTTGGATGTTGGGATAGAGGGTGAAGAATCCGAGTACGGCAATGGCCCACAGCGAATCGCGGACCAGAATCAGTGCCGTGCCGGTCCACAAGCCGTAGCTGGCGTCGCGCACGGTCTTCGCCGACTGGATGCGCTGCGCCTCGGCGTACCAATCAATGGTCGTCGCCATGCCCACGCCGCCGAGCACGGCGAACAGCAGCATGGTCACAAACCACGCCACCGGAAACTCCCCGGTGAACGCGCCGGTGAAATGGAAAATGTCCAGCCGCCACGATTGCCCCATCGCGTTTAGCTTCGCGATGATTTGTGCCGGTCCGCCCGCGGCCACGATTCCCCAGATGGACACCATCACAATCGAGGCAAACGCAATCACGCCCTGCTGAAAATCCGTGACAATGACGCCCCAGTAGCCCGCCGCGAGCACGTAAATCGCGCACACGGAAGAGAAAAACACCAGTCCCCACCATACCGGCCAGCCGAAGGCCAGGTTGCAGACCTTTCCCATGGCCATGCCCACCCAGCCGAGGATGAACATGTTGAGAAAGATGGCCCAGCCGGTCATCCAGCCGCGCATCAACTCGCTGCCCAGTTCGCTGAAGCGCAGGCTCTGCCACTCCGCTTGCGAGTAGGCCAGCGAACGCCGGAAAATGCGCGCGGAAACTATCGCGCTGATGGCGCACCACGCAGAAAACAGCGTCACGAACCAGATGCCGCGCAGACCCTGCATGTAGATTACGCCGGCGACCCACATCGGCGTGTCCGTGGCCGTATGCGTCGCGAAGACGGACGCCGCCGGCAGCCACCAGGGCAGTCCGCGTCCGGCGAGAAAGAAATCTGCCTGCGAGCGCTTGCCCAGGCGGTAGAACAGCACTCCGCACCCGACCATCAAAATAATGAAGGCCAGAATCCAGAACCAGTCGAGAGGTGTGAGCGTAACCATGGGCGATGGACAATCCGGCCGCCCGCGTCCGGATTTGCTCGCGGATGCTATGGCAAAGCGCGAAAGATGTAAAGACGATTGCGCAGCGTTGCAGGGCTTTGGACGCGGCGCGCATTCCGGTAAGATGCAGCGCATCGGAGTTCCTTTTTTGGCACCGGCCAATCGGGGCCGAGGTGGAGGCAGTCATGAACTACAGCGCAGCGAAATCCATGACCGCAGCGATGCTGGTGGTGACCTTTGTGTACGGGCCGATCGTGCATTCGACCGCGCTGGCGGGCGATGAGGCCAAGCCGCGCGCCGCGGCGAGCGCGTCGTCGTACGTGCCCGACTTGCCGCCGCTGATGAACTCCACGACGAGCGAGCTGCGCGAAGTGGTGGAGCGCTACTCCGCCGACCGCGCGGCGCTGCTGCGGCGCTACGGCGTGGAGTACTCGCCCGCCCGCCGCGCGCAACTCCGCGAGTTCAACGCCGCGTGGCAGTCGCGCGTGCAGGCCGTGGATTTCGACAAGCTGAGCGCGGATGCGCGCATCGATTACGTGCTCCTGATGAACCGCCTGCGGCAGGAGCTGGTGCTGCTCCAGCGCGAAGAGAAAATCTGGAACGAGACGCAGCCTCTGCTGCCGTTTGCTGCCACCATCATCGAATTGCAGGAAACGCGTCGCCGCATGGAGACCATCGACTCCGCGGCAGCCGCGGCCACTCTCGCCAAGCTGACCGAGGCCATTGAGAAAACCCGCAAAGCCGTCGAGGCCGGGCTGAAACCAGAAGCAAAGCCCGAAGTAAAGCCCGAGGCGAAGGAAGAAGTAAAAGCACCTGGAAAAGCTGACAAGAAGCCCACAGCGCAGGCCGAGGTGAAACCCGCGCCACAGGCGGAAACCAAGCCCGCGGAGAAGCCGGCGAAGGAACCAGAAGCCATTAAGACAACGAAGACCTCCGGCTACCGCGCGGCGCTAATGCTCAACTCCTTCCGGCTGACGCTCGAGCAGTGGTTCAAGTATTACTCCGGCTACGACCCCGTGTTTACCTGGTGGACGAGCGCGCCGTACAAGAAGACCGACGACGCGCTGAAGGCCTACGTGAAGGTGCTGCGCGAAAAAGTCGTCGGAGTAAAAGAGGGCGAGGACGAGCCCATCGTCGGCTACCCGATTGGGCGCGAAGCTTTGCTGCAAGACCTGGCCGGTGAAATGATTGCTTATACGCCCGAAGAGCTGGTCGGCATCGCCGAGCGCGAGTTTGCCTGGTGCGAAGCGGAAATGAAAAAGGCCTCGCAGGCCATGGGACTGGGCGACGACTGGAAAGCAGCGGTGGAGAAAGTGAAGGCGCTGCACGTCGAGCCGGGCAAGCAGCCCGACCTGATCCGCGACCTCGCGCTCGAAGCCATCGAGTACGTGGAAAAGCGCGATCTGGTCACCGTGCCGCCGCTGGCGCGCGACATCTGGCGCATCGAAATGATGACGCCGGAGCGGCAGAAAGAAAGCCCGTTTTTTCTCGGCGGCGAAGTGATTCTCGTGTCTTACCCGACGGACACGATGTCGCAGGAAGACAAGTTGATGAGCATGCGCGGAAATAATATTCACTTCGCGCGCGCCACGGTCTTCCACGAGCTCATCCCCGGCCATCACCTGCAAGGCTTCATGACGGACCGCTACAACGCGCACCGCCGCGCGTTTGCCACGCCCTTCTGGGGCGAAGGCTGGGCGCTGTGGTGGGAAATGCTGCTGTGGGACAGCGGTTTTCCAGCCACGCCGGAAAACAAAGTGGGCATGCTCTTCTGGCGCATGCATCGCTGCGCGCGGATTATTTTTTCGCTGGGCTTCCACCTCGGCACCATGACGCCGCAGCAGTGCGTTGATTTTCTGGTGGACCGCGTGGGCCACGAGCGCGCCAACGCCACCGCCGAAGTGCGCCGCTCGTTCGGCGGCAATTACGCGCCGCTCTACCAGATTGCCTACATGATGGGAGCGCTCGAATTCCGCGCGCTGCATACGGAGCTGGTGGACTCCGGCAAAATGACCAACCGCGATTTCCACGACGCCATCCTGAAAGGCGGGCGCATTCCGGTGGAAATGGTGCGCGCCATGCTCACCAAGCAGCCGCCCGCGCGCGATTACACTCCGAATTGGAAATTCGCCGGAGAAATTCCCGCGAAAAAATAGCGCCAGAATTATCCTTGCAGTTTGTCCGGAGAAAATCATGCGCGTGAAAATGCGGTGGGTGGTTGTCTTTACAGCGTGGCTGTTTGTTGCGGGCCACGCCGCCGCGCAGACAGACCTGAAGACGCGCAACATTGTGCTCATCGTTTGCGACGGCCTGCGCTGGCAGGAAGTTTTTCTGGGGCCAGACCACGCACTGATGGACAAGAAGCACGGCGGAGTCTCGGGTGTCGCCGCTCTGCGCAAGGATTTCTGGCGCGAATCTCCTGCGGAAGGCCGCCAGGCGCTCATGCCTTTCTTCTGGAGCGTAGTCGCGCAACAGGGTCAGATTTTCGGCAATCAGACCAAAGGCAGTGTCGCGCGCGTGACCAACGGGCTGAAGTTTTCTTATCCTGGCTACAACGAAATGCTCACCGGCCGCGCCGACCCACGCGTAGACAGCAATGACCCGCGCCCCAATCCCAACCTGACCGTGTTCGAATGGCTCGCCGGGTTGCCGGAATTTCGCGGCCGCGTGGCGGCCTTCGCCACCTGGCAGGTGTTCGACGCCATTTTCAACCGCGAGCGCAGCGGCTTCTACGTTTTTTCAGGCTGGGAGCCCCACGCCGCGCGCGCGGCCACTCCGAAGCAGGCCCTGCTCGACGAGTTGTACCGCACCACGACGCGCCTCTGGGGCGACAACGCAAATGATGCTTTAATGCACGCCGCCATGAAGGAATACGTGCAAGCGGAGCGGCCGCGGCTGCTCTTCGTGGGTTACGGCGAAACCGACGAATGGGCGCACGACGGCCGCTATGATCTCGTCCTGCGTTCAGCGCATCAATTCGACGCATTTGTAGCCGACCTGTGGAGCCTCTTACAGTCCATGCCGGAATATCGCGACCAAACAACCTTCATCGTGACCACCGACCATGGCCGCGGCAGCGGCTTGGAAAAATGGCGCAACCACGGACGCAAAGTTGCGGGAGCGGAAAACTTTTGGCTGGCCGTGCTCGGCCCGGACACGCCCGCGCTCGGCGAGCGCGCTCAGGTTGCACCCATCACGCAAAGTCAGATCGCCGCAACGATTGCCGCTCTGCTCGGCCAGGACTTTCTTCGCGCCGTGCCCGCCGCCGCGCCGCCAATTGGCGAAGTCATTGGCCGCATACGTTGACTCGTTCTGCTACCTGCTGCCTTGCTTTCTACACCCTAAACGCAACACCCTGCACCCTGCCTGCCGCAACGCTGTGCTAACCTAATAGCAGGCCGCCCGGCGGCTCGCGTGGGCCTGTAGCTCAGATGGATAGAGCAACGGTTTCCTAAACCGTGTGTCGGGAGTTCGACTCTCCCCAGGCCCACCAGAAATCTCCTGTTCCGTGAGCGATTGGATTCTTTACTGTTTGCAGGATTTTCCGCACACGTGATGTGCGGTCAGCAATAATTGGAGGCTTGCGCGTCACTTTTTCTTCAAGTCGGCGGTCCAGTTCACGATGAGCGCAATAGGCTCCGGCTTGGCCTGTCCCAAGCTGTTTAGCAGGATTCGCTGGCTGTCTATGCCAACATCGAATTCTGCCTGGAAAAACCCGGCGCTGGCCGATAGCAACGGACGGAACAAGGGTGTCACCTTTCCCGTTGAGAAGTTGGCTCCCTGCGCATTCACTTCTACGCTGTTCAAAGTGCTGCTTGTGACGGTGAGGTACAACAGCTCTTTCCCATCGCGCCTCCAGCGCGGGCACCAGCCGGTGTTCTGCGACACTTGCCATTTGCTGGAACCCGCCGGGAAGGAGGTCACGTACAGCTCATCCACGCCCGACTCCCGCGAAACGTAAGCCACCCAGCGCCCATCCGGCGAGAATGCGCCTTGTCTTTCCCATGCGGGCGTGGCCACCAGCGGTGCTGGCTCTCCCTTTCCGTCGGCCGGCAAGAGAAACAAATCCGTCGCACCGGGTTGGCCCCGTTCATAGAGCAGGAAGCGGCCGTCTGGAGACCAGTCGCTCAAAATTTGATCATAGGGCTCCGGATGCACCAACTGTTCTGCGCCTGTGCCATCGGCAGGCTTGACGAAGAGTTGCATATGTCCTTGCTTGTCCGGCTTAGAGAAAGCGATTCGCTTCCCATCGGGAGCCCAGGCCGCCGACGAGCGAACCCCGGCCCCGAACGTCACGCGGGATTTCGTCCCGCGGGCCGCATCCAAAATCCAGAGGTCCGCGTTGGGATCTCCCATCAGTATGGCAATGCGCTGGCGGTCGGGAGAAAGGCGCGGGAAAAATTGCGCCTGGCGGTCGCCAAGAGTGTTCAGCGATTTGCCCGCACGATCCACCCAGGCCAGTTGCCCGCCGGGTGTGGCGCTTCCCGTGAGATAAGCGAGCAGGCCCGTCTCCGTAGCCGTGATCATCGCCCGCCACGTGCCCACGTCGAACTGCGCGTCATCGGCGATGCGCACGGGCGAGCCGCTCACGGTCAGCGTGTCCAGATCAAATGATTGCGCCAGAAGCGTCGCGCCTCGCTGGAAGAGCAGGTAACCGGAAGCATAAATGGCGCTCGAATCTCCGCGGAGCACCAACCGGTTGGTTTTGCCGTCCAGGGAAGTCACAAACACTCCGCTCTCTTCCCCGCGAGGGTTCTGGTGATTCGCGGCCAGGTACAGCACATGCTGACCGTCCGGGAGGAAGTGCGGCCAGCGGTGCGTGCTGTGCTTCGAAGTGTCCACGGTGGTGAGCGCAACGGGAGTGCCGCCCGTGGCCGAAACCTTGTAGAGCCCCGAACGAATGCTCGGCTCAAAGACGATGATGCCGTCGCGGTTCCAAGTCCCTCCACGGGCATCCGACGCAGGACACACCACCACGGGCGGTCCCCCGGAGATGTCCACCGTCTTCAGCTTGCCGTCGTTGGAGGAAAAGCCAATTTGCCGGCTGTCCGGCGACCAGAACGGATGTTGCCCGCTTTCCGTTCCCGCCACAGGCCGCGCCGAAAGTTCATTGATCCCGCGCAGCCACAATTTCCCCTCGGATTCGAACGCCAGCTTGCTGCCATCGGGAGAAAGCGCCGGCGAATTCATCAGTGGGACAATTTCGGAGTTCTCCAGCAGCGGCTTGTCCACCCGCGTGAGCAGCACGCGAATTGCCGGTTGTGGTGCTGCCGCCGGCCTCCAAACGATGGCCACCAGCGCGGTGAGCGCGAGCACGCCAGCCGTCGTCCACGCAGCCAACTCACGTTTCGCACGCCACAGTGAAGGCGCCGCGGCAGCCACTGCGGGAGCTCCTGTTTGCGAGCCCGCATCGCGAATCCATTCCAATTGCAGTTTCAGGTCATGCACGCTCTGGAAGCGCTCCTCGCGATCTTTGGCCATGCAGGTTCGCACCACGCGCTCGAGCGCGGGCGGCGCCATCGGCTGCAACGCAGAAATCGGCGGCGGGTCGGTGCTCAATATCGCCGCGATCAGTCCCGCCTGGCTATTTCCTTCAAAAGCTCTCTTCCCCGTGGCCATTTCGTAGAGCACGGCGCCCAACGAAAAAATGTCGCTGCGCGCATCGGCTTCCTTGCCTTCGAGTTGTTCCGGCGACATGTACTGAAAGGTCCCCACGATGGTGCCCTGCGCGGTGAGCGGCTGGCCCATCGTCGGCGACGAGCTCATGCTCGCGACGCTGGCCGCCAGCCCCGGCGTTTTCGCGAGGCCAAAGTCGAGCAGCTTTGTCCCCGCCTTCGTCAGCATGATGTTGCCGGGCTTGAGATCGCGGTGCACCACGCCCTGGCGGTGCGCCTTGTCCAGCGCGTCGGCCACTTCGATGGCAAAGCGCAGCAAATCCGCCGTAGGCAGCGGGCCGCGCGCCAGCCGCCCGGCAAGCGTTTCTCCCTCGATATACTCCATCACCAGGTAGTCCGTGCCGTCCTAGTGGCCCACGTCGTAGAGCGAGCAGATGTGCGGATGGTTTAGGCTGGAAATGGCGCGCGCCTCGCGCTCAAATCGCTGGCGTACTTCAGGTGTGGCGGCCAGCCGAGCGGGGAGGATTTTGATGGCGACCGTGCGGTCCAGGCGCGTATCGCGCGCCCGATACACTTCGCCCATCCCACCGGCGCCGATCGGTGCGAGCACTTCGTACGGACCTAAACGCGTCCCGGGTGTGATGGGCATGGATGCCGCGCATTATACAGAGGAACAGGTCTGCTGTCAGGTAGGTGTGGAAATAAGCAAGGGCAATCCGGCCGGAGGCGCTCTTCATCGGTCATTGAATCGGCACTCCTTCGGTAGTGGTATACTCCGCACATGTTGGCACGAAGAATCATTTCCAAGAGAATTCTCTGCGGCGTGCTGGCTCTGACATTTCTGGCCGCGTTTCCTGCGTTGAGTGGCCCGGAGCGCGCGCCGCGGTTTCGCGCGAAGACGCTCGATGGCGAAACGTTTACCAACGACTCCGTCAAAGGGAAAGTCCTCCTGCTGCAATTCTGGACCACCTGGTGCCAGTATTGCCGCCGCGAACAGCCCGTGGTGGACGACATCAATAAAGAATTTTCCGCGAAGGGTCTGGTGCTGCTGGCCGTGAACGTGGGCGAGTCCAAGAAAAAGGTCAAAAAGTTTCTCGAGGAAAACCCGCGGTCGGTGCGCATCGTCCTCACCGAGGACACCAATCTCGCCGCCATGTTCGCGGCCACCTCGTTTCCGGTTTACGTAGCGATCGACCGCGAGGGAAACATCGCCGGAATGCAGCGCGGCGCCGGCGGGGAACGCGCGCTGCGAAATCTCCTCAGCCGCGCCGGACTCGAATCAGATTAGCCTGCCTTTGTGGTTTCTCTGCGGTTTGCCCGGATCAATTCATTCGGAGTAGACAAAGGTGAACCTGACGCCGGCCACTTCGATGGTGTCGCCTTCGTTGAGCCTGGTCAGTTTGGTGACGGGTTGTCCGTTGACCTTGGGGATGCGGTCCGCCTGACTGATGTAGTAGCCGTCCTCGCGTTTGTTGATGGTGGCGGCCGCTTTCGGCTTGAACCAGCCCTTCAGCCGGACCGAGGCCATTTGGGACTTGCCGATCACGGTCAATTTGCTGGACAGGTGATATTCACTCTGGTCCGTCCTGCCGCCGAGAACCACCAGCCTGCCCAGCCGCGCCCGAGCCGGAATGGGCACCGAAGCGGATTCCTTAGGCAGCGCCGCCTGCTGGATCATTTCGCGCTGCCGTTTGGTGTCGAGCACCATGGTTTCTTCGACTTTGGGCACCGGGAATTTTTTCGGCGCATCTCGGGGCAGCAACAGGGTTTCGGCACTATCGCCGGTGAGGCGCACCAGAATTTCGTGCTTGCCGATGGTCACCGTATCCCCGTGCCGCAAGGCAGATTGCTGAACGCGCTGGTTGTTCACAAACGTCCCGTTCAGACTGTTCAAGTCCTCGATCATCAACTGGTCCGCGCCGAACTCAATCTTGGCGTGGTGCGTGGAGACGGCCAGATTATCAATCTGGATGTCATTATCCGGCGTGCGCCCAATCGTGAGGGGTTGCCCGCTGAAGGGGATTTCCCTCAGCACATGAGATTCAAAACTGAGGATCAAATTGATCATGTCGTTTCAGTTTCTCATGCCCAGTTTAGGATTGCTCCTGCCCGACCGGTAAACATCTCTGCGCATTGGTTCCATTTGGCGCAACATGTCCTGCAAGTGCCGGTCGGCCCCCAGCCGGAGCGCATTCTTCCTTTGCCGCGCATCTTAGGCCGTACCCTTGGCTAAGTCAACGGACGGAGCTTGCACAGGTGGGCCTAGCGGCAGTCAGGAGAGCGGCCAAAAAAAACGAGCCCGCCGGCCATGGCCGACGGGCTCGCGCAGCTGATTTCTCAGCAGACTAGAGGGGGCTGACGTTCGACGCCTGCAGACCCTTGGGGCCCTTGGTGACCTCGAATTCAACCGCCTGGCCTTCGTTCAGCGATTTGTACCCTTCCGCGTTGATCGCGGAAAAGTGGACGAAAACGTCCTCGCCGGACTGGCGCTGGATGAACCCGAATCCCTTGCTGGCATTGAACCACTTCACTGTTCCTTGTTCTCTCACTG
>Ga0080064_1000212_pt2 | contig 96458 bp, 92 predicted proteins | sample Subgrocontami54m_FD_69260 | JGI IMG/M metagenome (GOLD analysis project Ga0080064, IMG submission 69260) | Subsurface groundwater microbial communities from S. Glens Falls, New York, USA - GMW46 contaminated, 5.4 m (SPADES assembly) (version 2) ...
TAGCACAATCGGGCGAAGATCAAAGTAGCTTGGAATTTCATAAAATTGTAAGTCCTTTGGTACGTGAAGGATAAATTTGGTGGGCGTAGCTCAGCTTGGTTAGAGCGTCTGACTGTGGCTCAGAAGGCCGCGAGTTCAAATCTCGTCGCCCACCCCAGTAATTTTAAACCGGAGGTTTAAAATTACCTTAGTGGGTGAGGGATTTGAAGGGAGCACGCCGCCGCCAGTGGCGGAAAAGTGCCCTCTGGCGCGTCAGGCGTGCGAGTGGCCGACCCGCAGCGAACATCTTTAGATGTGAGCGAAGGGCGCCAAATCTCGTCGCCCACCCCGGATTTTGAAGCCTAATATTGTGCCCGTAGCTCAATTGGATAGAGCGCTTCCCTCCGAAGGAAGAGGTTGCTGGTTCGATTCCAGTCGGGCACATGAGATTTTTGATCAGCTTTTTTGCGCCCATAGCTCAGTTGGATAGAGCGGCTGGCTTCGAACCAGCAGGTCGGGTGTTCGAGTCACCCTGGGCGCATTTTTCTAGAAGAAAGAATTACTTATACGTTGGTCAGTAAATTGAGATGATAAAATGAAACCCATGACCCCACCACCTCCTTTTCAATCTCATCGATTGATGAATCCGCCGAAGGCGGATTCTTCCACTGCCTTTACACAACAAAAGCATAAGGTAGGCAGTGGAAAAAAGGAGGTGGTGGGGTGAGTCGAACGACCGGCCGTGTTTCCCGTCTGAGTTGGGTATTTCTCGTCGCGGTTATTGCCTGCCTTTTGGGAACCATTCAGGCCACTTACCACACGAAAAAAGTGATGAGAGAAGTGGCGGAAATCAAATTTGAAAGTGCCTGCCGTCTTATCCAGGACATGGTGAATAATCGTCTCCTGCTTCATATCCGCGCGCTTAATGATCTTCGGGGACTTTTTGCCGCCAGCCGCGAGGTGGAGCGGAACGAGTTCGAGAAATTCATCCAGGCCACGACTGTCAAGGGCGAGGATCGCGGTCTTGAGGCCATCCAATATGTCGAACGAGTGACGCCGGAGAATAAAGACGGTGAACAACAGAGCGAAACCTTTGTCGTGAAATATGTGGAGTCCTATTTTGGAAACGAGTCTTTGCTTGGTTTCGATATTTCCTCGGAACCCTTGAGGAAAAAAGCGCTGGAGGAAGCGCGTGATACCGGGGAACCGACGATCAGTCAAAAGGTTAGTTTGTATATCAAAGAAGGAGAAGCGGCGGGGTTTCTTATTTTATTGCCGGTGTATCGCCAAGAGATACCTCTTTTTAGTGTGGAGGAGCGGCAAAAAGCGCTCATGGGTTTTGTGGACGGTGTATTTAAGGTCGAAGAATTATTCGAGGACGTCTTCAAGGACAAAAATATTCTCCGGGGCATCGATGTTGAGATCTTTCAGGGCCGTTCCTTGATTCGACCTAATCTTTTGTATGATTCCGTCCCGGAGCATTTCACGGCCCTCACGATCAACGAAGACCATTTTCACAAGGTGCTTCCCATCAATATTGGCGGCCGGAAATGGAATCTATCTTTTTCAGGGCCATCGGATTTTGATTTGGATGAAAACCAAAGACGACGGCCTTCTTATGTTTTGATGGTGGGTCTGATTTTTACGTTTTTGTTATTCCTAATTTTCTATTCGATCATGGCTTCACGATCGCTAGCCGAGAAAATGGCCAAAGAAATAACGAGCTCGCTCACCTCTTCCGACGAGGCCTTGAAAGAAGCCAACGACAAGTTAAAGACCTCCGTAGGAGAATTGGAGGAAAGAAATCTCGAGTTTGTGCTGCTCGGTGAAATGGTGGAGCTGTTGCAAGCGTGTACGACCGCTCGCGAAGGTTATGATGTTATAGGAAAATCAATTCAAAACTTTTTCCCCGGCACCGTGACCGGAGCGCTTTACATTTTGAATAGTTCTCACAATATTGTGGAGGCCGTCACGACATGGGGAGGAGAGAGCTTGAGCGGCGAACTTGTCTTCTCGGCGGACGATTGCTGGGCGTTGAGAAGAGGAAAAATCTACGCGGCGAATGATTCCGGTTCGCAGCTTTTCTGTGGCCATGTGGGTCAGTCGAAACCAAAGGTGTCGCTTTGTGTTCCCGTCTCAGGGCAGGGAGAGACGCTTGGGGTACTGCATCTGCAAATGGATCAACAGCCCTCCGAGTTTAAAACTCGGCTTCTGGTGGCTATTGTAGATCAGATAGGGTTGGCGATCGGAAATTTAAAACTTCGCGAGACTCTCAGCAATCGCTCCATCCGCGATCCACTGACCGGTTTATATAACAGGCGTTATATGGAAGAATCTTTGGACAAGGAAATGCGCCGGGCGGCTCGGCACGGACGGTCGCTGGCAGTGATGATGCTTGATTTAGATCACTTTAAGAAGTTCAATGACACGTATGGGCACGGGGCAGGGGATGCGTTACTGGTGACATTCGCCGAGTTTTTACAAAAGTTTTTGCGAGGTTACGACGTGGCCTGCCGTTATGGGGGAGAGGAATTTGTGTTGATCCTGCCGGAGATTTCCGAAGAAAACGCGCTCAAACGCGCGCGGCAGCTCGTGGAAGAAACCAGCCATTTAACCGTGTCCTATCGAGATAAAACGTTCGAGGCCGTCAACTCGTCTATCGGCGTCGCGCTTTTTCCTCAACATGGCTCCAATTGGGAATCCGTTTTGCGGGCGGCCGACGCGGCGCTTTACCAAGCGAAAACCCAGGGCCGTAACCGTGCAGTCATGGCTGCCGCCGCCTAAAACCCTTCTTTTGGGCCAATATTTTTTAAGTTTGTCAGCATCCCTAATTTTGGTTAGAATAACAGTTTTAGTCGTTCGCGCCGCTTCCGCCACAAATCGTGGCGGATCCGCCAAAGAACGCAGCGGACATACTGTCCGCCAAAGCTTTTTGGCGGAAGCTCAGCGTTCATGTGGCGGCGCTGTTTTGAAAATATTTTGCGCCGCTAGCTCAGTTGGTAGAGCAGCTGACTCTTAATCAGCGGGTCGCAGGTTCAATCCCTGCGCGGCGCACGAATTCGGCCCGCCACCAGAGCGTCGGCGGGCGACAAAAATTACAAAGTAATTTTTGTCGGGCGGATGGCGAAACTGGCAGACGCGCGAGCCTTAGGAGCTCGTGGGGCAACCCTTGGAGGTTCGAGTCCTCTTCCGCCCAACGCTTTAGAAGAAATTTATTGAATGAATAATTAAAAATGTAAAATGATCAATTATTGAGCCACTTCGTGGCTTATATTTGTGGTGTAGGCTCCACCATTTTACATTATTCATTAATAATTTTTAATTGCTTTTCTGCGGGAGTAACTCAGTGGTAGAGTGCAACCTTGCCAAGGTTGAGGTCGAGGGTTCGAATCCCTTCTCCCGCTCGATTTTGTTTTTTTGAACTAATGAGTAGTGAGGTTGGGGACACGGCTTTTTATAATTCATAAATAAAAGGAGAAAGTGCGCAGTATGAAAATCGTAGACTTCCTGAACGAAAAAGCAATCTCGGCCGATTTGAAATCAACGAGCAAAGAGGGCGTGATTCGCGAGCTCGTGGACTTATTGGCAAAGGCGGAAGGGATTAAAAATAAAGAGGATCTTATTAAAGTGCTTCTTAGCCGCGAGGCCCTTGGAAGTACCGGCATCGGTCAGGGGGTCGGCATCCCTCACGGTAAAACCGACTCCGTGAAAAGGCTTGTGGCCGCTTTCGGTGTTTGTCATCAGGGAGTCAATTTTGACGCGTTGGACGGGGAACCGGTCTATCTTTTTTTTCTCCTGGTGGCTCCGGAGGATTCCGCGGGGCCTCATCTGAAAGGACTGGCCAGAATATCGCGGCTTCTTAAGGATAAATATTTCAGAGAATCCCTAATGTCTCTCACAGACGAAAAGATCGTTCTAAAACTTATCCGCGAAGAAGACATAAAAAAGCCGTAAAGGATTTCATGGGGCTGTTTAAGTGGTTGTATCCCGGAATGCGAGTCAAGCGTTGGGTTTTTCTGTGCTGTTTCGGGATTATTTTATGTTCGATGGGCTTTGTCCTGACGATCATCGATAATCAAAAGACCAGCGGCAGTTTGATCGTGCTTTTGGGCGTCGGGGTCGTGGCGGTCAGTATTCGTAAGATCATTAAATCGGTCGTCACCGTCATCTTGCCTCAGCGAGAGAGTGAATTGGTCAATATCATGTACCAGAAACGGTATTTGGAGAGAGGCCCGCGCATTGTCGCGATCGGCGGCGGGTCGGGCCTGCCGGTATTGCTTCATAGCTTAAAAGAACTGACCTCCAACATCACGGCGGTTGTCACGGTCGGGGATGACGGAGGTTCTTCGGGGCGCCTTCGAAGCCAGTTTAATATGCCGCCTCCGGGAGATATTCGTAACTGCCTGGTCGCGTTGGCGGACGCGGAACCCATGATGAGCGATCTTTTCCAGTTCCGGTTTCAGGAATCAGGAGAGCTGGAAGGGCATAATTTTGGAAATCTATTTATTCTCGCGATGTTGAAGGTCACCGGCGATTTTGAAAAGGCCATCAAGGAATCAAGCAAGATTCTGGCGATCCGTGGACGCGTCGTTCCCTCGACGCTCAAGCGAATCACGCTGGTCGCGCAGCATAAAGACGGAAGCCAAACGGAAGGGGAAAGCAGTATTTCAAAAGTAAGAAGCCGTATTGAGCGTTTGTATATCAAGCCGGAAGGATGCGCGGCGACCGAGGACGCGCTCGAAGCCATTCAGACGGCCGATGCGATTGTGATCGGTCCGGGGAGTCTTTACACCAGTATTTTGCCCAACCTTCTAATCGAAGATATCAGCAGCGCGCTGGCGCGTTCCTCCGCGCCCAAGATCTACATCTGCAACGTCATGACTCAACCGCATGAAACCGATTTCCATACCGCGTTTGATCACATCAATACGATCATCGAGCATTCAAGGCCTGAGGTTTTAAGCCATATCGTGGTCAACACAGGCCCTATTCCCCAAAGCGTTCTCGACAAATATGCCAAAGAAGAGGCGTATCCGGTGGTGGTGGACACAGCAAAAATAAAAGGGCTGGGCTATACGATCATCGAATCCGAACTCATTACGGCAAAGGATATCGTACGCCACAATCCCAGAAGACTGGTTAAGATCATCGCCGATATTGTGAGTAGCGCCAAAAAGACGACCCAAGACTTAAAGAAAAGAAGGCGGAACATCGATGCCAGACCCCGCTAAAAGTCTTATTCTTTGCGTCCATGCGCATCAGCCGGTGGGCAACTTTGGCTGGGTTTTCGAGGAGGCCTATGAAAAGTCTTACCGGCCTTTCTTTGAGGCGCTCGACAAACATCCTAAGGTTTTGATGTCCTGCCATTTTTCAGGTAGTCTTATCGACTGGCTGGAGGGTCACCGGCCGGAATTGATCCGTCTCTTGAAAAAAATGGCCGACAGAGGGCAATTGGAATTTGTGGGTGGCGGTTATTACGAACCGATTTATGGAGCGATTTCAAAAAAGGATTTGGCGGGACAGATTGAACTTATGAGAAAAAAACTTAAATCTCTTTTTGGTTGCCAGCCGGAGGGCGCGTGGCTCACGGAGCGCGTTTGGGACCCGGATCTTGTGAGCCCCTTGAGAAAAGCGGGCGTCCAGTATACGGTCTTGGATGATTTTCATTTGGAAAAAGCGGGTATCAACGCGCCGGTGACCGGTTTTTACCAGGCAAAGGAGGGCGCGAGCGTTCTGGATCTATTTGCGTCGATGAAGGATCTGCGGTACCTCATGCCATTTCACAAAGCTCAGGAAACGATCGATTATATTCATAAAACGGATGCCGGCACCGAAGGTGTTTTTGTTTTTGCCGACGATTTGGAAAAGTTTGGGATGTGGCCGGGTACTCATCATTGGGTTTACGAAGAAGGGTGGCTGGATCAGATATTTCGGTTGTTGGAAGAGGATAAAACGATTAAGCTCTATACGTTTAGTCAGTTTAGGCAGCATTTCCATGCGAAAGGATTTGTCAGCGTCCCTCACGCCAGCTACAGTGAAATGATGGAGTGGTCCGGCGGAAGTTTCTACAATTTTTTTGACAAGTATCCCGAGAGTCGTTACATGCGCGACCGGATGTGGAAGGTCAGCAGAGATTTGGATCGCTTGAGCGCCAAAAACGGCTCGCTCGCCGCATCCGAAGAAGCGAGGATCGCGCTTTACCGCGCCCAGTGCAACTGTTCCTATTGGCACGGCGTTTTCGGAGGACTTTATCTGCATCACCTGCGCTCGGCTGTTTTTGAAAATCTGATCCAGGCGGAGAAAATACTCACGAAACTTTTGGACAAACCTTCGAAAAAAAATTCGACAGTGATCCGGCCGCAAAAATTGGAAACGGGCGAGCGTTGGCAGATCCGTCAGAAGAACCTCGTCACGTTTTTTAACCCCAGGTACGGCGCCTCGTTGGAGGAATTGGATTATCTCCCAAAATCCGTCAACCTGATGTGCAACATTCAGCGGCATAAGGAGTCTTATCATGAGGTGGTCTTGAAGAAGGCGTCCTCAGCCATGGGGTCCTCGCCAACCATGCCTTTGTCCATCCATGAGATGCTGGGCACGAAAGAAAAAGATCTCGAGAAGCTTCTCTACTACGATCCGTACAAGCGGTTATCGTTTATGGATCATTTTTTTCAGGAAGGAATCAGCTTGGAGGAATTTGGGAGGGCGTCTTATGAGGAAAGGGGCGATTTCGTCGGCGCTTTTTATCGATTGCATCGTACCGCCGCCGCGAGGATCGCGAAGGAGCTGCATTTTGAAAGAACGGGCCATCTCACGCTTCATGGCCAAGGTCATCTTTTGCGCCTCAGAAAAATCATTGCGCCTAAGGGCGCGTCAACGGTGAGAACTCATTATTATTTGAAAAACGACTCCGCTAAACCGATTCAATTCGTGTTTGGCGTCGAATTTAATTTCTCCATCGGCGATGACTATGCAAGGAAGGGACTCTACGAAAAAAATGTGAAAGAATGGGTTTTTAACGACGCGTGGCGTGGGCTGCGTATCCAGTTGTATTCCAAAGACGCCACGACACTGATTGCCTCACCCGTGGAGACCGTTTCCGAATCGGAGTCGGGCCTCGAAAAAACGTATCAGGAATTGGGGGTCTTGCTCCAAAAGCCGTTTCAGTTGGAGGCTGGTGAAACAAAAGAACATGTCTTGGAGTTGGGGGTTGAACCGTGTTGATTAAAAAAAAGCTCACAATCAAAAATCCACAGGGGCTTCACGCGAGGCCGGCCTCTATTTTTGTCCGCATTGCCAATAAGTTTGAGTCCGACGTCACGGTGAAAAAAGGGGTTGAAAAGGTGAACGGAAAATCCATCATGGGCCTTCTGGCTTTGGCCGCCAGCGAGGGCAGCGTCGTGGATATCGAGGTGAGCGGGCCTGATTCAGAACAGGCCATGAAAGAGCTTGAAAGTTTTTTAATGAACGATAAGGACGAGGATTATGAAAACGCTTAAGGGAATCGGGGCATCCCCGGGGGTGGCGATAGGGAAAGTCCTTATGCTTGACAGCGAGGAGATGTCGATCTCCAGAAGAGAAATCAAGGACTCGATGATCCCGAAGGAAATCGCGCGTTTTGAAGAGGCGCTCACGAAAACCCGCGCGGAGATCTTGAGCATCCGGGACAAGATTTCTCAGGAGATCGGCAAGGAGCACGGGGATATTTTCAACGCGCATCTTTTGGTGATCGAAGACAGGGCGCTGGTCGAAGAAGTGATCGGCAAGATCAAAAAGGATAAATTGACTTGCGATTATATTTTTTCACAGGTACTGAAGAAATACGTCCAGTCGTTTCTTAAAATTGACGATGAATATCTTCGGGAACGGGTCAGCGATATCAATGACGTCGGCCGCCGCGTGATCCGGCACCTCGTGGGTTGGCAGAGGACTTCTTTAAGCGATCTGAAAGAAAAGGTGATCGTGGTTGCCTATGACATATCCCCCAGCGATACGGCCGTCATGAATAGGAAAAATGTGATCGGCTTCGCGACGGACATCGGAGGCCGGACCTCCCACACCGCGATCATGGCAAAATCCTTGGAAATTCCCGCAGTGGTCGGTCTTGAATCCGTGACGCGCCAGCTCAGAGACGGTGACAAGGTGATCATTGACGGTGTGAACGGGATCATGATCGTGAATCCCGGACCGGCGGAGATTCAGAAATACAGGGAACAAATCGTCCATTATGAGGAAATCAATAAAAGCCTAAAAAAATTAAAAGGACTGCTTTGCATCACCAAAGACGGCCGACGCGTCGAGCTTTCCGCCAATATCGAACTGCCGGATGAAGTCGTCTCCGTTATTTCGCACGGCGCGGATGGCATCGGGCTCTACCGGACGGAGTTTCTCTACATGAACCGCGTCGGGCTTCCTTCGGAGGAGCAGCAGTACCAGGCCTATAAAAAAGTAGTGCAGAAGATAACGCCCAAGCCCGTGATCATCCGGACGTTTGACCTCGGGGGAGACAAATTTCTTTCTCATCTTGAGATGCCTCATGAGATGAATCCGTTTCTTGGGTGGCGGGCGATCCGTTTTTGTTTGGCGCGCCCCGATATTTTTAAAGTGCAGCTAAGGGCGATCTTACGCGCCAGCGTCCATGGAAAGCTCCGGCTCATGTATCCGATGATCTCCGGACTTTCGGAGCTAAAACAGGCCAATAAGATGTTGCAGGATGCTAAGGGCGAACTGCGTTCTAAAAGAATTGCGTTTGACGAACAGATGGAAGTGGGCGCGATGATCGAGATTCCTTCCGCCGCGCTGACTTGCGACCTGCTGGCCTCGGAAGTGGATTTTTTCAGCATCGGGACCAATGACCTCATTCAATACGCGCTGGCCGTGGACCGCATCAATGAAAAGATAGCGTATCTGTATGAGCCCGCGCATCCGGCGGTTCTGCGGCTGATCAAGACGGTCATTGAAACCGGCCACGCAAAGAATATTTGGGTGGGAATGTGCGGCGAGATGGCGGGAGACCCGATCCTGACGCCGGTGCTGCTGGGTCTGGGTTTGGATGAAATCTCGACTTCGCCGCTCATGCTTCCGGAAATTAAAAAAATCATCCGCTCGATCTCCTATGAGGAAGCCAAAGAAATCGCCAGACACGCACTTTCTTTTTCTACCGGTGTGGAGGTCGTGCATTATTTGAAATCAAAATATACGGAAATTGTCGTCCACCCAAAGAGAAAACATAAATGAAAGCCGTGATTCTCGCCGCCGGCTACGCGACGCGGCTCTACCCCTTGACGCTGAACACGCCCAAATGTTTGTTGCCGGTCGCGGGAAAGACGATCCTGGACCATCTGTGTGAAAAACTGAACGCCTCTAAAGAGAGTGACGAAATCATTGTCATTACAAACGCGAAGTTTTATCGGCAATTGTGTGAGTGGCAGGAAAAGACGCGTCTTGGGATCCCGGTTCGAATTCTGAATGACAGGACGCTTTCCAATGACACACGGCTTGGCGCGATCGGCGATCTTGGTTTCGCGATCCGTAAGTGCGGTCTCGAGACGGATATACTGATGCTGGCCAGCGACAATCTCTTTGATTCGGGTTTTAACGATTTCTTAAGCTTTTCCAAAAACCACAAGGGCGCGGTCAACATCGCGCTTTATGACATCCAAGACGCACGGCTGGCCTCTAAAAAATTTGGCGTTGTTGAAATAGATGCCTCTTCGGAAGTGGTTGCGCTCGAGGAAAAGCCGGAGCGTCCCCGGTCCAGTTACATCGGCATGGGGGTTTATCATTTTCCCAAGGATTCCTTACGCTTTGTGAACGAATACTTAAGCGGCGAGGCGGCCAAAGACGCTCCCGGCTACTATATCCAATGGCTTTTGGGAAAAGTGAAAATTTTTGGGTTTCTGTTTCAGGGCCTATGGTATGATATCGGAAATTTAAGCGCGCTGGAAGAGGCGAATACGGCGTTCGCGAGAAAAGTTTCAAATTAAAGAGGAGACAGGGCAGATGAAATCAAAGAGTTTTTTGTTTACTTCGGAGAGCGTGACAGAAGGCCATCCGGACAAGGTGGCCGATCAGATTTCCGACGCAATCTTGGACGCGATCTTGGATAAGGATCCTAACGGCCGCGTGGCCTGCGAGACTATGGTGACGACGGGCCTCGCGTTTGTGGCGGGCGAGATCACGACGACGTGCTATGTGGATATCCCTAAGATTGTCAGAAATACGATCAAGAAAATCGGGTACGACAATCCCGCATTCGGTTTTGATTACCAAACCTGCGCTGTGATCACCGCGATCCAAGGGCAGTCGCCCGATATCGCGATGGGAGTGGACAAGGGCGGTGCCGGTGATCAGGGGATGATGTTCGGATACGCGACCAATGAAACGCCGGAGTACATGCCGCTTCCGATCACGCTGGCGCACCGATTGACCCACCGGGTCGCGGAAATCCGGAAGAACAAAACGCTCCTTTATCTACGGCCTGACGGTAAATCCCAAGTGACCGTGGAGTATCAAGACGGCCGGCCGCTGCGGGTGGACACGATCGTTTTGAGTGTTCATCACCTCCCTCACGCGAATCTCAAACAGATTACTCGCGACATGAAGGAACTCGTAATCAAGAAGGTGGTCCCCGAGCGGTACGTCGATAAGCGCACCAAGATCTATATTAACCCGACAGGGCGTTTTGAGGTCGGCGGGCCTCAGGCGGATACCGGCCTCACCGGGCGCAAAATCATCGCCGACACCTATGGCGGTTTTGGCGCGCATGGCGGCGGCGCTTTTTCGGGCAAAGACCCTACGAAAGTGGACCGCTCGGCGTGTTATATGGCCCGCCACATCGCCAAAAATATTGTCGCCGCGAAATTGGCGGATAAGTGCGAAATACAACTTGCGTATGCGATCGGAGTTGTTCGCCCCGTCTCGGTCATGGTGAGCACCTTTAACACGGGTAAAATTTCTAACGAGGAGATACGAAAACAGATCGAGAAGAATTTTGACCTAACGCCGCTTGGGATCATCCGTGATTTAAAACTGCGGCGCCCCATTTATACCCAGACAGCCGCCTATGGTCATTTTGGGAGGAACGAGAAAGGTTTCACCTGGGAGGCGTTGGACAAGGTTTCCTCTCTCAGAAGAGGTTTACGATGAAGCACGACATCGCGGACATTCGCTTGGCTTCGAAAGGAAGATCCCGGATTGAATGGGCCGGTGCCCAAATGCCGGTATTGGAGCTGATTACGAAGAGATTCATCAAGGAAAAGCCGCTCAAAGGGATAAAACTATCGGCCTGCTTACACGTGACTTCAGAGACGGCGAACCTGATGGTGGCGCTGAAGGCGGGGGGAGCCGATACGGTGCTGGTGGCCTCCAATCCTTTGAGCACGCAGGATGACGTGGCCGCGTCTTTGGTAAAGGATTTTGGGATTCCCGTTTTCGCGATCAAAGGCGAGGATAAGAAGAGTTACTATTCCCATATTTACGCGGCACTGGATCATTATCCCCACATCACGATGGACGACGGAGCGGACCTCGTGTCGGCGACCCATAAAGAGCCGGAAAAATACAAACGCAATATTTTCGGAGGCACGGAAGAGACGACGACCGGCGTCGTTCGTTTGAGGAGTCTTGAGGCCCAGAGAAAACTCCTATACCCGATCGTGGCCGTGAATGACGCCGAGACAAAACATTTTTTTGATAATCGCTATGGCACGGGGCAGTCCACGCTTGATGGGATCATTCGGGCCACTAATGTGCTTCTGGCTGGGAAAAGTTTCGTGGTCTGCGGTTACGGGTGGTGCGGACGCGGCGTGAGCTTGCGCGCTCGGGGCATGGGCGCGAATGTGGTCGTGACGGAGGTGGATCCCTTAAAAGCGCTCGAGGCGGTCATGGACGGTTTTCAGGTGGTGCCGATGGGCGTCGCGGTCAGATTGGGCGATATCTTCGTGACCGTGACGGGCAATACCAGCGTTTTAAGACGGGAGCATTTTCTACAGATGAAGGACCGGGCGATTGTGGCCAATTCAGGCCATTTTGACGTGGAGATCGACATCAAGGCTCTCAAGAAAATTTCCAAGAAAATGAGGACGATGAGAGATTGCGTGCAAGAATTCACGCTCGTGAACCGGCGCCGGATTTATCTTCTCGCGGAAGGGCGGCTTGTCAATCTGGGAGCGGCCGAAGGCCACCCCGCGATTGTGATGGACATGAGCTTCGCGAACCAGGCGCTTTCCGCGGAATGGGTGACTCAGAATCATGAATCGCTTGAGAAAAAAGTTTATCGCGTGCCTCAGGACATTGACAGCGAAATAGCCAGAATCAAACTAAAGAGCATGGGCGTTTCCATTGACACGCTGACCAAGAACCAGAAGGCGTACCTGGCCGCCTGGGAAACGGGAACTTAAGCGCTATTTTTGATCAAATAGATCCCGACCGTCGCAAGAAATAGATTTCCAAACCAAGCGGCCATCATGGGCGGCAGGTAACCGCCCTTTCCGAGCGCCAAACAGATAGAATCCAGCGCGTAGTAAAACAAGACGACCAAGAGACTTGTTCCGATCCCTACCATGGCGCTGGTGCGTTTTGTGGTCAGCGCCAACGGCGCCCCGATCAGCATCACAATCAAACTGGCGAATGGCAGCGCCATTTTATTGTGAAAATCCACCGACAATCTTCTGATCAGGTCGCGGCTCGTCCCTTTTAAATGATCGGTGTATTGTCGAAGCTCTTTGGAAGTCATGAATCGAACCTCCGAGCTTTCTCTCAAAAAATCCTCCGGTTTTTCGGGAATATCCAGCGTCATCGTGGTTAGAAAATGAGGTTCGCCGAGGATGTCCCCGCGCCTGTCCAGTTGGTATTTCATCACGTCATAGCAGATCCAGCGGCCGTTCTCGTAGCGCGCCTCTTTGGCGGTAAATTTTCCCTGAAGGATTTTATTGGAATTATCCTCCAGGATATTGACGTCGCGAAGCGTCTTGCTTAACACCTCGTATTCTCTGGCAAAAATGATACGGTTGCCTTTTCCGTAGAGCGTCACGTTCTTGATCGCGCGTTCGCTCAAGTTCTTTTTCCCCTTTTGGATCAGCCCCTCCATGATCGCGGTCGAGGTCACCGCGAATTTTGGCGCGATGGTTTCGTTCGTGAGGAGAATGGCGAAGCTGATGATCGTCCCGAGGCAAATATAAGGCACGAGAATCTGCGTCGTGCTGACTCCGCTCGCTTTCAGCGCGATGATTTCGTTGTGCCGGTTAAGATGCCCAAGGCCGTAGAGCACGGCCACAAGCGTTGAGATAGGCACGATCTGGACGAGCAAAGTCGGGAAAAGGTAAAGATAGTAAGACAAAACAATTTTGTAATGGACGCCGTGTTTCATGAATTCATCGAGATTGTTGAAACTGTCAATCACGATAAATAACATTGAAAAAATCGCCACGCAATAGCCGAATGGGTTCACAAACTCTTTTACGAGGTATCGGTCCACGATGCGCATTTAACGTCGAGCCAATTTGAAAAGGAGATAGGCACCGGCCCCTCCGACGACGAAATTTGAGAATTGAAGCGCTAGAAACGGCGGTACCAGACCTTTTTGAGCCAGCGCCTTGCCTCCAATCAGGAGAATCCAATAGAGTGTCATGACGCCCAAACTGATCCCAAAGCTGATCGATTTTTCACTGCGCCTTGTCTTGATCCCGAGCGGGATGCTGATCAGCAAAAACGCGAGACTTGAGAACGACAACGCAATCTTATTGTGGATCTCCGCCGAAAGAGGGTAGGTCGCTTTGATCCCCTCCTCGCCGAGGCGCTCTATTTCGGTTTTAAGTTCTTTGATGCTCATGTCCTTCGGTTTTTTGCTCAAAGCCTCCCCCGGGTCTTTTAAGCCGGAGATATTGAGTGGAAGATCGTAGGTTTTGAAATTCAGCTTATAAAGTTTGGAGGGGTCCTTAGGGTCGGGTTCGTCGCTTGTGCCGTGGATCAGCTTCAGTTTAATGACGTTTTTTTCCGGGATGGAAATCAACTCGCCTTTTTGGGCGACGATGGTCCGTGTCGGCCGGCCCTCCTGCGGTTGATAGATCCGGATGCCTTTTAGTTTGTTTTTATCAATTTCATAAACGAAGATGATGAAATTTTTGAATTTCTTGATAAAAGTTCCTTCTTCCAAGGCGGCCTGGGGGCTTTCGATGCCGATCTGGGCCAGAAGCCGGCGATAGGCATAGTGGCTGGAGGAGGCGATCCTATCCGACAGAAGAAACGAGATAAGGCAAAGCACGATGGTCAACGCGATGAGCGGTCTCACGATCTGTTTCATGCCGATGCCGCTGGCCCGGATCGCCATGATTTCGTTGTCGAAAGAAAGTTTCCCGAAGGCCAAGAGGGTCGCGACCAGGACCGACATCGGGATCAGGAACGTTAAAATAAAAGGAAACGAGAAGAAAAGCAATTTCAAGATCGAGAAGATATTCACGTTCTTATTGAAGACCAAATCCGCCATTTGGACGAAACCGCGGCCCAGAAAAAAGACAAGCAGGAGCGACAAGAGGCAAAAGACAAAAGGGGTCAGAAATTCTTGCAGGATGTGGTCTCTTAAAATCTTCAATCTAGCGTCCTCTTGCGCAGGTTAGGACAGTGACGGAGGCAGCACCGGCGTTTTTAAGCGCCTTCGCGCACTCCGAAGCCGTGTGCCCCGTCGTGAGAATGTCGTCGATTAAAAGCACGTTTTTAGCCTTGAAATCGGCGGTATTTTTTACGGCAAAGCGGTTCTTGACGTTTGTTTTTCTGTCGGTTTTCGCCAAAAGCGCCTGCGGAGAATCCGATTTTTTTCTCGTGAGCTCTCTTGAGGCGTCGGACATTTTAAGAGCCCGCGCGATGGGAGCGGACAGTAGCTCCGATTGATTAAACCCACGCGACCGTTTCTTTTCCGGATCCATCGGTACGGCCGCGACCGCGTCGAACCGTCGCCCGGATAGATGACGGCGAATGAAACGCACAAGGGATCTTGCGAAGAAATTTTTCAGATATTTTCTGCCGCCGAATTTATAGGCATGGATCAGCTCCCTCATCGTCCCCTCGTAAAACGCGCACGCGAACGCGCGGTCGTAGTGAAATACCTCACCCTCACAGGCCGCGCATTTTTTTACCTCGTGTCTTAAGGAACGTCCGCAGGAAACGCAGAAAGGGGGCTCGAGCCACCCAATCTCTGATTCGCAACGCACGCAAACCCCGGACGAGGGGGACGAAGGCAGCGTCGCATGGCAGATTTCGCACTCCAGTGGGAACACCAGCGCCGCAACATTTTCCGCCAAATTTTTCAATAACATACAGGCACTATAAACGCCCGAGCTCAGAGTGTCAAGATTTGGCCTCGAAATGGTATAATGCACACTTTGAGGGAATAGGTATGAGTAAAATTTTGCGAGATTTGCCTGAAATCTTAAGAATTCTAAGGAAAGAGGTCAGACAATGGAAAGTGCCTGTCGTTGGCACCTTTGCCCATGGGGCCAACGCGCCATTCAAAGTCTTGATCTCCACGATTTTAAGTCTCAGGACCAAGGATAAAACGACCGAGGAAGCCAGCCATCGTCTTTTCAAGCTGGCGGACACCCCTCAAAAGATGCGGACACTTAAGCTCGGCGAAATCGAGCGGGCCATTTACCCGGTCGGGTTTTATCACACAAAAGCAAAAAATATCCTGAGCATCTGCCAGGATCTGATTGAACGTTTTCATGGCCGCGTGCCGGATACTATGGAAGACCTTCTATTGTTTCAAGGCGTGGGGAGAAAAACCGCGAATTTGGTGATGACCGTCGGCTACGGGAAGCCCGGCATCTGCGTGGACACGCACGTGCATCGGATTTGCAATCGCTGGGGGCTCGTGAAAACCAAGGCCCCGGACGAAACAGAACAGGTTTTAAGGAAAATCTTACCGAAACGCTATTGGATCACGTTCAACGATATTTTGGTCACCTACGGACAGAATCTATGTGTGCCGGTATCGCCGTTCTGCACCCGGTGCCAAATAAGGTCTTTTTGTCCGAGAGTCGGAGTGCGGACAAGCCGCTAAGGCGTCGCCTTGACAATCCGATTGATTAAAGCAATAATGGGAAAAAATTAGGACACGAATGAAAGCATTAATCACCGGTATTACCGGCCAGGATGGTTCTTATTTAACCGAGTTTTTATTGAAAAAGGGCTACGAGGTTCATGGGATTGTGAGGCGCTCGAGTTCCATGAATCGCTCGAGAATAGACCCTATTCATCAATCGCCGCTATTGGCGAAGCGGCTTCATCTCGTCTATGGGGACCTGAATGACGCCAGCTCCATCAATCGCATCATCCGGACCGTCAAACCCGGCGAGATTTATAACCTGGCCGCTCAGAGTCACGTCAAAGTCAGCTTTGAAATCCCGGAATACACCTCCGAAGTCACGGGCCTTGGGACCCTAAGGATCCTGGAAGCGATCCGCGAATCGGGCCTGAAGACACGGTTTTACCAGGCCTCTTCCAGCGAACTCTATGGCGCCGCAGAGGAGTCGCCCCAGAATGAAAATACCCCTTTCAAGCCCGTCAGCCCCTACGCGGTGTCAAAATTATTCGCCTACTGGACCACCGTCAATTATCGCAAAGGGTACGGAATGTTCGCCTGCAACGGGATCTTGTTTAATCACGAGTCGCCCCGGCGCGGAGAAACGTTTGTCACCCGCAAGATCACGCAAGGAGTCGCGAGGATCAAGAAAGGGTTTCAGGACCGGCTTTATCTGGGAAATCTTGACGCCAGGCGCGATTGGGGCTATGCCAAGGATTATGTGGAGGCGATGTGGCTCATGCTTCAACAGAAAGAAGCGGACGATTACGTGATTGCGACAGGGGAGTCTCATTCGGTCAGGGAATTTGTGCAGGAGGCATTTGAGGTCGTAAAATTGGATTATAAAAAGTACGTCCGTATCGATCAGCGTCATTTCAGGCCTCTCGAAGTATCCCATCTTCGCGGCGATTGCACCAAAGCGAGAAAAAAATTAGGATGGAAACCCAAGACGAGTTTCAAAGAACTTGTCCGGATGATGGTTGAGGCGGACATGAAGTGAAAATTAAAAAATGCCCTTGGGGACATTATAAGGTTTTGCACAAACAGCCCGGGATCCAGGTCAAACGCATCGAAATTAAGCCCGGGTTGAGATTCAGCCTTCAGAAACACCGGCACCGGTCGGAAAAATGGATCGTGATCTCGGGCAAGGGAATCATGACCCTCGGGAAAAAAACATTTCCGGTAAAAGAAGGCCTGTTCTTTGACGTGCCCAAAGGGACGACGCATCGCATGCGCAATACCGGCAAAAAGCCGCTTGCGTTTATCGAAGTCCAGTTTGGCGGCTATTTAGGAGAAGATGATATCGTTCGTTTCGAAGATGACTTCGGCAGATCCTAAGCCTTATTTTTCTTGCGCGGTCCGCTGTTCTTTATTTATTTTGTTTTTCGCGCTTTTTTTGAACGGTTGCGCCAGAGCCCCCAAACATCTTTCCTCATCGAACTTCGCTCCCTATCCGATTTCCGCGCCAGGAGGTGGTGTTTACCACACGGTTGAACGCGGTGAAACGTTGTATCGCATCTCGAAGAGCTACCATGTCGAAGTCAGCGAGCTCATACGGGTCAATCACATTGACAGCCCCAGCCAGCTTGTCGCGGGCCAACAATTGTTTATCCCGGCGCAGCAGGTGGTTCCTGTCATCTCCAGGCCGTATGAGCCTGTCCCCATTGAAAGAATGCGCCAGATCGTCGGCCCCCATAGAAATGTTTACCGCTGGACAACGATCACGGTTCATCACAGCGGCACCTTGCAGGGAAGCGCACGGCTCTTTGACCGTGACCATCGGCGCCGTCATATGGGAGGGCTGTTTTATCACTTTGTGATCGGCAACGGGACCTACACCCCGGATGGAGCGGTTGAGGTGGGTTGGCGCTGGATAAAACAAGTCAAGGCCAACCGGCCTTACGATATCCAGCTATGCTTGGTGGGCAATTTTAATAAGGAGAACGTCTCGGAGGTCCAGTTCCGCTCTTTGGTCAACTTGATCAGGGTTCTTCAGGAAGAGTATAATATTCCCTTGAGCCGTATCCGAAAACACAACGACATCAGGGGTAAGCGCACGGAATGTCCGGGTAGGAATTTTCCGTTCGATCGGCTCTTGTCCGAATTGTCAAGAAACAGCTGATTTCATGTCCGACGCCGTCCCAGCAGTCAAAATTGTCAACGCAAGCGACCCTCTTGAGATCGAAAAGGCGGCGCTGGTCTTAAAAGGCGGCGGGCTCGTGGCGTTTCCTACGGAGACGGTTTACGGCCTTGGCGCGGATGCGTTGAATGCCAAGGCGGTGGCGCGCGTATTTGAGGTCAAAAAACGCCCAACCTTTGATCCGCTGATCGTGCATGTCGGCTCGCCGGAAGAAGCGGCTTTACTTTGGACGGAAACGCCTGAGACCGCGAAAATCCTGATGAAGAAATTTTGGCCGGGCCCTTTGACTCTCGTGTTGCCGAAAAACGAAAAGATCCCCGACATTGTGAACGCGGGCCTTCCGACCGTGGCTGTCCGAATGCCCGATCATCCGGCGGCATTGGCGTTGATTCAAGCGCTTGGAAATCCAATCGCCGCGCCGAGCGCCAATTATTTCGGCTATACCAGTGCGACGACCGCGGCGGACGTGAGTGAAGATTTGGGATCGGTGATTGACCTCGTCCTGGACGGCGGGCCGACGAGAATCGGCATCGAATCCACGGTCTTAAAGATTGAGAATGACTGGTGCGTGCTTCTGCGTCCTGGAGGAATTTCCGTTGAAGAAATAAAAGAATATTTTCCCGTCGTGATACCACTGGAGGCAAAAGAGGGGGCCTTGGAATCGCCGGGCACGATGAAAAGCCACTACGCGCCCTGGACCCCTTTCGTTTTATTGGAAGAAACGGTGCCTAAATTTTTGGAAAAACTCAAATCCTTTCAGGCTATTTTTCAAAAAAAAGGGATTGGCTGGCCCCGCATCGGGCTCGTCTTGTTTTCCAAAGCCCCCCAAACGAATCTTGTCGAGACGATCGAGCTTTTAAGCGCGAAGGGCGATCTTCATGAGGCCGCCGCGAATCTCTTCCAAGCCATGCGTAAACTTGATAAAATGCATCTGGATCTCATGGTGGCCGAGCCCATGCCTGAAAAGGGCGTGGGATACGCGGTCATGGACCGGCTGCGCAAGGCGTCGGCCGGAAATGAGGGAATAGACAAATTTTTTGAGGAACGATCGCATGAGTGAGGGAAATCATGAGTATACAAATGAAGACGAGTGAAACGGTTTGGGAAACGAGTTTGCCGCTGCCTCTGTTGAACCGGGGCAAGGTGCGCGATATTTACGCGGTGGGGCAGGACAAACTTTTGATCGTCACGACGGACCGCCTCAGTGCTTTTGACGTGGTGTTGCCGACGCCGATCCCTGATAAGGGACGTGTGTTGAACCAGATCTCGCTTTTCTGGTTCGAAAAATTCAAAAAATTAGTGCCCAATCATCTCGTGACGGCGGATATCAAAAAAATGGGTTTGGAAGAAGAGCTCGTACGGGAGCACGGACAGGCGCTCGCGGGGCGATCGGTGCTGGTCCACCGCGCGAAACCGTTGCCCGTGGAATGCGTGGTCCGCGGATTTTTAGCCGGCTCCGGGTGGAAAGATTATCAAAAAACGGGGAAGGTCTGCGGGCACCAGCTTCCCAAAGGGTTGTCGCAGTGCCAGGAGCTGCCGGAGCCTATTTTTACTCCCGCGACAAAAGCGACGGTCGGGCACGATATGAATATCGGTTTTGAAGAAGTGGCCGGATTGGTGGGAGAGGAGATCGCTTCAAAAATCAGGAACCTTTCCATTAAAATTTTCAAGGAAGGCGTCAAATATGCGAAAACCTGCGGTATCCTGATCGCGGACACCAAGTTTGAATTCGGCGTTTTCGACGACCGGTTGATTCTGATCGATGAAGTGCTGACGCCGGACAGCTCCCGTTTTTGGCCGAAGGATACTTATAAGGCAGGCCAGGATCAACCCAGTCTCGACAAACAGATTGTGAGAAATCATCTTCTTCAGTCCGGCTGGAACCAAACCCCTCCGGGGCCCGCGCTGCCTGATGCGATCGCGTCGCAAACGTCGTTGGCCTATAAAGATGTTTACAAGAGGCTGACGGGAAAATGGCTCTGACCCCTTCCACGATGATGCCGCTCGCCGCCGCGGCGCCGGCGTTTACGCTTCCGGACGCTGTTTCCGGTAAAAAGATATCCCTGTTGAATTACGGTAAGAAAAAGGCGCTGCTTGTGATGTTCATTTGCCGTCACTGTCCTTATGTCCAGCATATCAAACAAGCATTGGCAAAATTGGGCAAGGATTATCAGGCCAAGGACATCGGCATTGTGGCGATCAGTTCGAACGACGCGGCGAATTACCCGGAGGATGCCCCGAAAGGTCTTAGGGAAATGGCGATCGAGCTCGGGTTCACGTTTCCGTTTTGTTATGATGAGACTCAAGAAACCGCTAAAAAATACCGAGCGGCCTGCACGCCAGATTTTTTTCTTTTTGACGCCGCTCGAAAATTAGTTTACCGGGGCCAGCTGGATGATTCAAGGCCCGGCAACGGAAAACCCGTTACCGGCAAAAATCTTCGGTTTGCCATCGATGCGCTTTTAGCCGGTCGGCCAGGGTGCGCGGATCAAAAGCCCAGCATCGGCTGTAATATCAAATGGAAGCCGGGAAATGAGCCGGATTATTTTAGCCATTAATCACAGCAAATACTTTGTCTACATGGTGGAATGTTCGGACGGCACTTACTATACCGGGTCTACTAATAATTTGGAGAATCGGCTCAAACTTCATAATTCGGGCCATGGGGCGAAATGTTTAAGAGGAAAGAAGCCGGTCAAGTTGATTTATACGAAGTGGTACCGGTCTCAAGCCAATGCGTTGAAGGCGGAGAGGGAGATAAAGTTGTTGAGCCGCAAACAGAAGATCGAAATGGTCAAAATTCATCCATGAAAAACAAAAAAGTATTTCTCCAAACATTCGGGTGGCCGTTGTTCCCAAAATGTGATACTTTCCGAGCCGGGTGTGATAAGGTGAATAATCAGGATAAAATTATTTTGCTAGTTGTTTTTATTTTTTTGTTCACGGGAAATTGTTTCGCCAAGGAAAATATTATTTATCTGAAAGATTACAAAATAAAAAAAGTTTCAATGCCCATTAAAAACCCAGATGAAGCGATTAGTTTTTCCTTGAGTATGGAGAATGTGAGGAAAGAGATTGGCCGAGAAGGCAGATGGTGGATCAAGGCAGAAGCTTATGATCCTGCTAATTTTAAAGATGTTTGGCTGGTTGTTTTGGGAAATGGCAATGGAGAATGTGGAAGTCCACATCAATGTCACATCCATATAAGGCGGGATGGGACAATCATGTGGCCATTCAAATGTTCGGATGGTTGGAATTGTAAATAGGACTTATTGTAATGAATAAAAAAATCTTTCTCCAAACCTTTGGTTGACCGAATGTTACCGTGGCTCGGGATGGCGCTGGCTATTTTGAAAAAGTTGCATGAGAGTGAATAAGGATGGGCACTTGATAAGTGATAACAGATATGGTATCATTTGAGTGGGTTGGATAAGTGCTGGAAATCCTGTATTACCCCGAAGGAAGCCGTGGCCCCGTCAGAGAATACCTTGATGGGTTGGTAAAGGACCACCCAAAGGCGTTTGCGCGGCTGGCCTTGGATATGGAGGTCTTGGCGGCCGAAGGATTACGGGCACAGCAAATCACCGTCCGGCCGCTGGGCAATAAGCTTTGGGAGTTGAAAAGGGATTATGACGGGATTCAGTATCGGTTGTTTTTCGGCGTCCGAAAAGGGGCTGTGTGGCTTTTGCACAGCATCGAGAAAAAGAGCGCTAAAACACCAAAGGACGATCTGGAACTTGCAAGAAAAAGATTGAAGGAGGTCACAAGACAATGAGAGGCTTTGACAAGCACCTGCAGGAACTTTTGGAAGCGCACCCCGAGGCGGCGATGGAACATGCGAAATTGTTTGCGGAACTGCCGCTCGCGACGCAGCTTGCCGTCATGCGGCGCCGGAGAAAACTGTCCCAGCGCGCACTGGCCAAAAAAATGAAGATTCCCCAGCCCCATGTGGCCAGGACGGAAAGTTTAAAACATGATCCAAGAATTTCCTCTATTGTCCGAGCTGCCAAGGCCGTTAAGTGCCATGTCCTCTTGGTGCCGGATGAGGATCTTGGCCGGATCGCGATGGCCTGATTTCTGAGCCAAAAGAAAAATATAAAAGCCAAAATCACTACGCTCTAAACCATGGAACCAATCACTCAAATAATATTATCCCTTCTTGGTATTGTTGGTATAGGAGGAATAGTTACGGCCCTGCTCAATAAATCAAAAGAGATCGAATTTCAAAAGCTAGAGCAAAAACAGAAGCGATACAAGAGCATGTTACTGTACATGGACGTCTATTTTGAGCCAAAAAATATTAAGTATCTTTCTAGCCGACAACCAGACATTGATTCAGCAGAAGATGTGATGGAATATTTAAGGGCTGAATTTCACGAAATGTTGTTCTATGCCTCAAAAGGCGTCGTACTGACCGCTAGAAATTTCATCGAAGCGCCAAGCAGAGATAATTTCCTGAATGTTGTTTTGGCTATGCGAAAGGATTTATGGATCAAGAATCGAGATTTAGAATTGACAGATATTCAATTAAAAGAAACGTCCGGTCGAAATAGAAAATGATGTGTAACTTCAATCAAAATTCATGTAGGGATGCATTAACCTTATATGAAAGAAGAACTTAGATGAAAAAAGTACACCTTGTCACATTCGGCTGCCAAATGAACGAGCGCGATTCCGAGGCCGTGACGGGGCTTTTGTTGGACCGCGGCTATCGGGCAACACCGGTGATTGAGGAGGCGGATCTCATCCTTTATAACACCTGCAGCGTGCGCGATCATGCCGAGCAGAAAGTGTTCGGGCGCATCGGAAATTTTCGCAAATTAAAAGAGGAGAATCCGGCCCTCGTCATCGGCATCATCGGATGTATGGCGCAGGAACACGGCGCTTCGTTTTTCAAGAAAAACCCGGAGATCGATCTTGTCTGCGGCCCCGGAAACTTAAGCCAGATTCCGGCGCTCGTGGAGGAAATTCGAGAAAAGCGTTCTCCCCGGCTTGCGACCGACCGGTTGAATGAAGAGTACGGCCTAGAGGGCATTCGCTACCGCTCCGGCGCGCTCAAAGCTCTGGTGACGATCATGACCGGCTGCGATCACCGCTGCACCTATTGCATTGTTCCTTATACACGGGGAGAGGAGCGGTCGAGGACTTCTAAAAATATTTTGGATGAAATTAGCGACATTGAGACTAGAGGTTTCAAAGACGTCATGCTTCTTGGGCAGAATGTCAATTCCTACGGCAAAGGGCTTTCCGAATCCATTGATTTTTCGGGGCTTTTGGAAAAGATACAGGAAAAGACTCCTGGTATTCCGAGACTGCGTTTTATTACGAGCCATCCGAAAGACGCGCATACGCGGCTTTTTCAGGCGATGAGAGACCTGCCGATGGTTTGCGAACATTTGCATTTACCGGTACAATCCGGATCAAGCCGCACGCTGAAACGCATGAAAAGAGAACATACTTCCGAATGGTACCTTGAACAGATCCGGGAGTACCGGACGTTCCTGCCCGAAGGAACCTTAACCACTGATTTCATCGTCGGTTTTCCCGGAGAGACCGAAGAGGATTTTATGGAGACCGTGGCGCTGGCGCGGGAAGTCGAGTTTGACAGCGCGTTTATTTTTCAGTATTCTCCACGGCCTGGCACGCCGGCGTTGCGTTTGGGGGACGACGTGCGGCTCCAGGAAAAGGGCCGGCGCCATCAGATGCTGCTTACCGTTCAGAAATCGATCGGGCTTAAGAAAAATCAATCCTTGATCGGAAAAACGGTGGAGGTATTGTTTGAGTCCGCGTCCAAACGCGACGTTAACCGTTTTGTCGGAAGGACCCGCGGTTACAAACGCGTTGTCGCGACGTCGGGATCCGATGTTTCGGGAAAATTTGAAATGACGAAGATTGTCGGCGCCGCGGATGAGACGCTTTTGGGGGAAATCGTCTCTTGAGAAATAAGCTTTTTTGGATTCTTGGCCTTCTCGTTGTTTTTCTGTTTTCTCATCTTGAGTTTGCCCAAGCCGTGATCGGCCAACTTGAGACACGCCGGGAACGCCAGGAAAGGGAAGGCCGCGAGCCATCAGGCCCCTCCTCCGATACGCTTTATCAAAGGATTCACGAAAGTTTCCTGAGGGAAAATTATGCCGCCGTCGATACGCTGTCTCAGGAATACCTTTCCCGCGGTCGCGACCGGTCGAACGCCGAGGACGTGTTGTATCTCCAGTGCTTGAGCTTGTTGAAGCTCAACCGCTCTGAGGAGGCCAGGGTAAAATTGAGAGAACTCGAAAACAATTATGCCTCAAGCGACGCCCGAGCAAGCGCTCACGCCTCCATCGCGGATTCTTATTATTATGAAGGAAACTTCGACCTTGCCTACAAAAGTTATGAAGAGACCGCCGCTCGGTATCCCGCGAGCGACCAGACCCCGTATGTTTCCTCGCGTTTAATCGAGCTCTCCACGAAAAATAATTTTCCACTGAGCCCGGCTCCGTTGAAGCAGATGGCGCTCGAGGAAAATGCTTTTTATGCGGTGCAGGTTGGTTCTTTTTCAAAGCGCCGGAACGCACAAGGGCTTATCGACAAACTTCTCCACGGTCGGTATGATGCCTATCTTAAGACGGACGAGAGTGACCGCATGTACCGCGTGCGCGTAGGAAAGCTTTCCTCGAAAGAAGAGGCGCTCGTGCTGGAAAATCGGCTCAAGAAAGAAGGATATCCTACCAAGATCTACCCTTGAAGAAAAAACTACTTGTCCTTGTGGGTCCCACCGCTTCCGGAAAAACCGAGGTGGCCTATGAAATCTCAAAGCGTCTGCCGGTTGAGATGATCTCTTGCGATTCCATGCAAGTGTATCGGAAGATGCCCATTATCACCCAAGCGCCGCCCCGCGCCGTCACGAAAAATCTCAAAACTCATTTGGTCTCATTCCTGGATCCTTCCAAGGAATACAACGCGGCTCTTTTTCGTAAAGAGGCCCTTGTCGTGATCCACAAAATCCTGAGGAAAAACAAGACCCCGCTGATCGTGGGAGGAACAGGGCTATATTTAAGGGCGTTGTTGGACGGCTTGTTTGAAGCGGATCCCGGGGATCGCTTGACAGATAAAGGTTTAAGGCGGGAGCTTTTAAAAAGCCAGGAAATGCACGGCGGGCACTATTTACACACGGAGCTTGAGAAAATAGACCCGTTATCGGCCGAGAAGATCCATCCTAATGATTTTCGAAGGATCATCCGGGCACTCGAGGTGACTCATTTGACCGGAAAGCCGTTCTCGGCCCACAAGGCCAATCGGAAAGGGATCCGCGAAGAATTTCTGATCCAGGGTTTCTTTCTAGACAGTGACCGCCAAGACCTTTATGACAGAATTAACAAGCGCGTGGATGAGATGCTAACACTTGGGCTTCTTCAAGAAGTGCGGAAGCTCTTGAAACTTCGTCTGGGCCTGACGGCCGGCACCGCTCTGGGAATACGCGAGATGAAGAGTCATTTGGACGGCAAACTTTCTCTGAGCGAGGGAGTAGAGCTTTTAAAGAAGAACACACGCAACTACGCGAAGAGACAATTGTCCTGGTTCCGGCATGAAAAAGAGCTGGAACCCATCCGCGTGTCGAAGAAGGACTCCGCCGCCGCCCTTGCGGAAATCATCGTGGAACAATGGAAGGAGTCCGCCGGATGACCCCACCACCTCCTTTTAGATTCAAAGAATCTCTGGATTCGCCTATGGCGAATCCTTCCACTGCTAAGAGGAAAAAACCACGCAGTGGAAAAAAGGAGGTGGTGGGGTGAGAGAACGCGCGATCCTCGTCACGATCAAGTTCGACGCGATCCGCCGGGATTCGACGATCGAAGAGGCGGCAAGAGAATTGGAAGAACTTGTAGGATCGGCGGGCCCTTCAGTTCTCAAGAGTCTGGTCTTCAGACAAAAGAACCCCAACGCCCCCTTTTTGCTGGATAAGGGAAAAGTGGGTCAGATTGTTCAAATCGCGGCAGAGAAAGAAACGGATGTCGTGATTTTTGAAAGCAATTTGTCCAGCACCCAGCAGAGGAATCTGGAAGAGATCCTTCAAACCAAGACCATCGACCGCACACAGCTCATTTTGGATATTTTCGCGCTGCGTGCCAAATCCACGGAAGGCAAACTTCAGGTGGAACTGGCGCAGTTAAAGTATCTTTTGCCGCGGCTTTCCGGCAAAGGCATTTATCTTTCGCGGCTCGGCGGCGGCATCGGGACCCGCGGTCCCGGCGAACAAAAATTGGAAATGGATCGGCGCCGGATCCGGGAGCGTATCGCCCGGCTTGGCCGTGAATTGGAAAATCTGCAGAAAAGGCGCCTGGCGTCTATCGTGAGAAAAAAGAAGAAGGAATTTCCGCTTGTCGCGCTTGGCGGCTACACGAACGCGGGGAAGTCCAGTCTTTTTAACGCGTTGACCGGCGCCGGAGTTCTTGTCAAGGACAAATTATTTTCTACGCTTGATACGACGACGCGGCTTCTTGCCCTGCCCGGCAACCGGAAAGTGCTCGTGGTGGATACGGTCGGATTCCTGCGCGAGCTGCCGCATCATTTGGTTGAATCTTTTAAAGCCACGCTTGAGGAGGTGGTTCACGCGGATATTCTGCTCCATGTCATGGACGCGACGAGGTCGGATCTGGCCATTTTGGAGAATGCGGTCAAAAAGGTTTTCGAGGAACTGGGCATCCGGGAAAAAAAGACGATTCTCGTGCTGAATAAGATCGACTTATTAAAGGAAAGCGATAGAGCGAAGTTGATGGAATTTAGATTGAACGAAGACTGGTGCGCCGTTTCTGCGAAAACAGGCGAGGGGCTGGAAATCCTAAAAAAGAAGCTGGCGGAGCATTTAAACTCTTCCAGAAATGAGGGGGTGTTTTTTATTCCGAAAGAATCCCTCGGACTGGCTGATTTCTTGTACCGAGAGGGGGAGGTTTTGGACCGGAAAGACGACGCCGGCGGCTCTATTTTCCGGGTGAATCTTTCCGGCCCGGCCAAAATGATATTCAAAAGTAAGCTTAAAAAAATGCATTTTAAACCCGCTTGACAACCATTAAGAATGTGTTAAACTATTTTTAGCACTCACCAATATCGAGTGCTAATAAGGCTCATGGAGATTAAAATGCCCCAAAAACACACGGATGAGAGAAAGGATAAAATATTCGATCTGATTGTACGGTCCTATATCGAGACCGCCGAGCCGGTCGGATCACGCACTCTATCCCGGCGCTCCGATTTGAAATTATCGCCCGCCTCCATTCGCAATGTGATGGCCGATTTGGAAGAGGAAGGACTTTTGAAACATCCCCATACTTCGGCCGGCAGGGTTCCCACGGATAAAGGGTACCGCTATTTTGTGGACCGGCTGATGAAGCCGGAGGAGCTCACGAAGAACGAAAAGACCTGGGTGCGGACTGAGGTGGGAAAGGTGAGGACTATCGAAGGCCTGGTGGAGAAGGTCTCGAAGGTGATTTCCGAGCTGACGGACAACGCCGCGTTGATTTATATCAAGAACTTGAAGCGCGTGTCCTTTTTGAATTATTTGCTGGAGGAATTGATTGAGGCCGAAAAACTCGAGCGTTTCCTTGAGGAAGAGCCGGAGCTTTTTATCGAAGGCGCCTTCCGGATATTTGAGCAGCCAGAGTTTCATGACTTGGGCAAGATGCGGCTCTTGCTTCGGGCCTTTGACGATAAATACGAGTTCCTGCAGGTGTTTATCAATGATCTGAATCAAGAGGGGGTGCAGGTACACATCGGCCACGAAAATCCTACCGGCCAGCTGGATGAGGTGAGTTTGGTGCTAAAAGACTGCTACTTGTCGGGCATTCCGATCGGGAGCGTCGCCGTCGTGGGTCCGACACGCATGAAGTATCCAAAAGTGGTCGCGGTCGTGGAGTATGTCGCGGACAGCGTCACGGAGGCGATTCAGAAATTTTAATGACCCCACCACCCCTTTTAGAGGCGATATTTGGTGGGAATCAATTTAGAGGCATATCGCCTCGACGCACGTTGTGCGTCGGCGCTGATAGCGCAAAAGAGGTGGTGGGGTGAAAAAAGACAAAGAGCCAGAACAAGAAACGACCAAAGAAGAACCGGCCGCTTCGGCGGAAGAGGCGAGGGCGCAGGAAGCGCGCGATCAGCTTTTGAGACTGAAAGCGGATTTTGAAAACACCAAAAAGCGGCTTGAAAAAGACAAGCTCGATGCCATCAAGTTCGCGAATGAACGGTTGCTCGTTGAGATTTTGCCGATCGTGGACAACCTAGACCGCGCGATGGCGAGTCTGTCCGAAGGGCACGATCCGGAAAAAGTGAAAGAGGGTTTGAAGATCGCGCAGGAGGAATTGCACGAAGTGTTGGAACAGCACGGGGTCCAGATCGTCAAAAGCGTCGGCGCCGAGTTCGACCCGAAATTTCATGAGGCGGTCGGCGTGGTGCAGGCTCCCGGCAAGAAAGACGGGACGATTATGGAAGAGATACAGCGCGGCTATCTTTTGAACGGACGCTTGCTGCGCCCGAGCCGCGTGAGAATCACGCAGAATGTTCAATAAACAATTTTAAAGGAGGCATTAAGATGGCAAACGAAAAAGTGATAGGAATTGATTTAGGGACCACGAATTCATGCGTGGCCATTATGCAAAGCGGCGAACCGGTGGTTATCGCGAATGCCGAAGGAGCGAGAACGACCCCGTCGGTCGTTGGTTTTGCCAAGAACGGCGAGCGGTTGGTAGGACAGGCCGCCAAACGGCAGGCGATCACGAACCCTGAGAACACCATTTTCTCCATTAAGCGGTTCATGGGCCGCCGGCATGAAGAAGTATTGGCGGAGGAAAAACTGGTGCCTTATAAGGTCGTGGAGGGTTCCGGCGGAGATCTTCGTGTCAAGGTGGGAGGCAAGGAGTATACACCGCCCGAGATATCGGCGGTTATCCTGCAGAAAATGAAACAGACGGCCGAGGATTATCTCGGACAAAAAGTGACGAAGGCTGTTATCACGGTGCCCGCCTATTTCAATGACGCGCAGCGCCAGGCAACCAAAGACGCCGGAAAAATCGCCGGGCTTGAGGTGCTTCGCATCATCAATGAACCGACCGCCGCGGCGTTGGCCTATGGCCTTGATAAAAAGAAGAACGAAAAGATCGCGGTCTATGACCTGGGCGGAGGCACGTTTGATATTTCGATCCTGGAGATAGGCGACGGTGTTTTTGAAGTGAAGTCCACCAACGGCGACACGCATCTTGGCGGCGATGACTTTGATCAGAAGGTGATGGATTGGCTGGCTGACGAATTTAGACAACGGGAAGGGATCGATCTCAGGAAAGACCGCATGGCGCTGCAGCGGTTGAAAGAAGCGGCCGAGAAGGCGAAGTGCGAACTTTCTTCCAACGCGCAGACCGAGATCAATCTGCCGTTTATCACGGCGGACGCGAACGGGCCGAAGCATTTGACCGTCACGCTGACGCGCGCAAAGCTCGAACAGCTCGTAGGGGATCTGGTCCAAAGGACGATCGAGCCCTGCAAGCGCGCGCTCGAGGATGCGAAAATGAAGGCCGAGGACATTGACGAGGTGGTTTTGGTCGGCGGACAGACGCGCATGCCGAAGGTTCAGGAAATCGTGAAGCAGCTTTTTAAGAAAGAGCCGCACAAGGGCGTGAACCCGGACGAGGTCGTGGCGGTCGGCGCGGCGATTCAAGGGGGCGTCTTGGTGGGCGACGTGAAGGACGTGTTGCTTCTGGACGTGACGCCGCTGTCGCTTGGGATTGAGACATTGGGCGGCGTTTGCACGAAACTCATCGAGAGGAACGCGACGATCCCCACGAAGAAAAGCCAGATTTTTTCGACGGCTGCCGACAATCAAACAGCCGTGTCCATTCATGTGCTGCAAGGCGAGCGTGAGATGGCCGCGAATAACCGGACGCTCGGCCGTTTTGACCTGGTGGGCATTGCGTCCGCGCCTCGCGGCATTCCGCAGATCGAGGTGACCTTTGACATTGACGCTAACGGGATTGTCCATGTCTCCGCCAAGGACCTGGGGACCGGCAAAGAGCAAAAGATCCGTATCGAAAGCTCGAGCGGTTTGAGCAAGGAAGAAGTCGAGAAGATGACCAAAGACGCTCAGGCGCACGCGGAAGAGGACAAGCAGCAAAGAGAGGTTGTGGACGCCAGAAACCGCCTCGACACGCTGGTTTATTCCTCTGAAAAGTCGCTGAAAGACTTGGGCGACAAGATCTCGGCCGACGACAAGAAGAAAGTCGACGAGGCGTTAGTCAAAGCCAAAGAGGCCTTGACCGGCAAAGATCTTGAACCCATTAAGAAGGCCGAGGAAGAGTTGACAACCGCTTCTCATAAGATCGCCGAGGAATTGTACAAAAAGACGGCTTCGAAATCTCAAGGCGCTGCCGCCGGAGATAAATCGGACGGTAAATCCGCTTCCAGTGCGAAAGACGATGTCGAGGACGCCGAATACAAGGTCGAGGACGATAAGTGAAATGAGCGCATGATTTACGTGACCGAAGGGAACGTAAATCATTTTGCGCGAATTTCATCCTGAGGCGGCGTAGTCGCCGAAGGATCTCAGGAAAAAGGGTGTTGTCCCCTTTCTTTTTAGTGTTTAACGCGTCGCTATTGTTTACACTGGTGCGAACCTGGAAGTTAATCTTAGCTTGATTAACTCTGCGGTTTGCTGGTTTTACCCCAACAACAGGGAGATGAAAGTTTTGTTTCGTCACATATTCTCAATATTTAAATCTCGACGCTTTGATATAACTTGTCGAATCTTTGTTTTGCTTTTTACCACTTTAATTTATATTTTGGGGCATACTCATAATATTACCTACAAATGGATTGAAAAAATCGTGGCTCCACAAGAAAATAGAGTGACCGCGGTTATTGATCTTCTTCGCACAAATGGAAAAATCACAAAGGATGATTCAGGATTTCGAGAGTTATTAAATTTAGTAAAACGAAGAATACCTTATATCCGAAAAATGCAGGTCGAATCAATAGAATTAGCTTTCCCTTTAGGAAACAATTTTATTGATGGAACCGGTAAAAAAGCTCAAATTATCAAAATTAACTTTACCAGTGAAACATCAGACGGACAGCTTAATTTGATAGATTTGGAACTTGATAATAGCGAGCGACTTAATCACAACTTATCGAATATTACAGAGTGGTTTTGGGTTCTTCAACTTATATTTGCTTCTTTTGTGTTATTGACAGCTGTTATGCAAGTTCCTCCAAAAGAGGCATAGATCCCCGTCTCGGAGAATAGAGGGGTAGATTACAAAATTATAATTTGTGGATCCTGAAAGGAGAAGCTATATGAGCGTGAAGACATTTTTCATGGTATTAGTTCTTATTATTGTTTTCTTTAAGGGGCTGTATAGTGTCTACCCAAAATACGAATATTTAAAAACAACTGACACATTGAATTATAGGTTCAACAAGATAACTGGCGAAATAGAAAGCCGTGGGAATGGGGTCGAGGATAAATGGAATAGCAAATTTATAAACAACCCCTATTGGATAACCCACAAAGATTGAGAGCAGCTATTCAAAAAAGCCGTTTAAAAGACGGAAAGACGGGTCAAATCTTTCCTTGACTGCATGTGGCTAATCTTATAAATGAAAATTATCTGCGCGAAGCGCACAGAATAAGCCATAATTAGTTACCATACATTTCTTGAAAAAAGTCATATCGTATGGTAACAAAATCAAGGTGACGCATGGGTGTTATCAAAAGTGTTCTCAGAGAAGAGCTTTCCAATTCCCTTCGGATGAAAAAAGGGTATGATCGGGAATTGTCGAAATTGCCGAAGGGGAGCCTGGTCAGAAAAAAGATCAAAGGCCATGATTACTATTACCTCCTTTTAAGGAAAAACGGCAAGGTAAAGTTTATTTATAAGGGAAAAGTCTCCGAGCACGAAGTTAAAAAGTATCAAGAGGTCAAGCGGTACCGGGCGAAGTACCGGAAGTTGTTATCCCAGGTAAAAAAACAAGTCAAGTTCTTGCGGAGCCGCCTTCGTGGAAAAGAATCAGTATGAGCTATGCCTTGAAGTCCTGCGCCGCCTGGAAAAGGCCGGTGTTTTGGAGAATGCTGTCCTTATCGGCAGTTGGTGCTTGCCTTTCTATGAGGATTATTTTTCCGGGGTTGACTACGCCCCCTCCATTAAAACAAGAGATATTGATTTTTTAATCCCCCGGCCTGCGTTAATCAAATAAATGGCAGCCAAAAGAGATTATTACGAAATTTTATCGGTTTCGCGAAACGCTTCAAGCGAAGAAATCAAAAAAGCGTATCGCCAATGCGCGCTTTTGCATCATCCGGACCGCAATCCCGGCGAAAAAAAGTCGGACGAAAAATTTAAAGAGGCGACTGAGGCCTATCAGGTCCTGTCGGATCCCAAGAAAAGACAGATTTACGATCAGGTCGGCCATGAGGGGCTTGCCTCTCAAGGGGGTTGGGGAGGGACCTCGGGTTTCTCCGCGGCCGGATTCGGGGACATCTTCGAGGATATCTTCGAAGATTTTTTCGGCGGCGGATCTTCGCGTCGGCGCGCCCGCGCTCAAAGGGGCAGTGACCTGCAATATGCGCTTGAGATCTCCTTTACCGAGGCCGCGTTCGGTGTTGAAAAAGAAATAGAGCTCGAGCGCGAAGAGGCCTGTTCCGCTTGCAAGGGAGACGGCGCGAAACCTGGGACTTCCCGGAGCACTTGTCCCACCTGCCACGGTTCGGGGCAGATCCTTGCCTCCAGCGGTTTTTTTAGCATTGCCAGGACCTGCCACCGCTGTCAGGGGCAGGGGAGTTTTATCGAGCATCCCTGCGCCGCCTGTCGGGGCCAGGGAAGGGTCGCCGCGGCCCGTAAAATTAAAGTCAAGATCCCCGCCGGTGTTGACAACGAATCGCGTCTTCGGATGACCGGAGAAGGAGAGGTGGGGCTTCGCGGTGGTCCTAGAGGGGATCTGTATGTGGATGTGGTTGTCAGCCCTCATGAGTTTTTCGTCAGGCGCGGCAATGACATTTTGTGCGAGGTGCCGGTGCATTTTGTCCAGGCGGCTCTTGGCGCGGAGATCGAGGTTCCCACGCTCACCGGGACCGTGACGCTTAAAGTCCCGGCCGGGACCCAAACGGGAAAAATATTCAAACTGAAGGGCAAGGGGATTTCCTCGGTGCGCGGCGATGGAATCGGCGATGAGGAAGTGACGATCGTGATTGAGACGCCGACGCATCTGTCGGACAAGCAGAAAGAGCTTTTGAGACAATTCGCGGCCCTCGGCGCGGAGAAAAAAAAATCATAAGAGGGGCATTTCATGCCGACCTACGAATATCAATGCCGCAAGTGCAAAAAAAAATTCGACAAACTTCAGAGTATGACAGAGCCGTCGCTCACCCGATGCGTTTATTGCAAGGGAAAAGTGGAACGGCTGATCAGCGCGGGCGCGGGCCTGATCTTCAAAGGCACCGGTTTTTATATCACGGATTATAAGAAAAAAACGAAAACCCCGCCGAGTGCTGATTTAAAAAAAAGCCCCGAGAGCCCCCATGCCGGAAATTAAGGGTTTTAGAGCTTGGCGCTACGATCGCGCCAAGGTCGGGAATTTATCGGCTGTCGTCGCGCCGCCGTATGACGTGATTTCTAAGAAAGAGCAAGAGGCGTTGTATCGAAAAAGCCCTTACAATGTTGTCCGGTTGATCTTGGGCCGGGAAGAACCGCAAGATTCCCCCACGAGCAATCGATACACCCGCGCCCGCGCGTTTTTAAACGAATGGAAAAAAGAAGGTGTTCTGACGCAGGATCCTTTGGAAACCCTCTATGTTTACGTGCAGGATTATCGAGAGGGAGGCCGGGCCAAGCGGAGAATCGGCTTCCTCGCGGCGATGAGGCTGGATGAACGCGCGGTGTTGCGCCATGAAAACACGCTGGCAGCTCCGAAGAAGGACCGTCTGGCGCTTTTGAAAGAAGTTCGGACCAACTTAAGCCCGATCTTCGGTTTATTTGAGGACAAAAAAACCGCGCTACAAAAATTACTCCAAAGGTCGATGAAATCAACGTCGTGTTTGGATGTTTCTATCGGCCGTGTGCGGCATCGGCTGTTCCTGGAAACAAGAGCGGATGCGCTTGAAAAGATCGTCCGAGAACTTCGTTTGAAACCCATGTTCATTGCGGACGGTCATCACCGGTTTGAGGTCGCCTGCCAGTTCAAGAAATGGATGGAATCTCGACAAGCCAACCCGCCACAAAGCGCGGCGGATTGGAACTATGTGATGGCCTATTTTTCCGATTATCGGCACAATCCGTTCAAGATTTTTCCGACGCATCGTTTGATCGTCGTGCCCAAGCGGATCAAAAAACCTTTGCGGTGCCTCGAACCGCGGGGAGAATTGAAAAAGGTAAAGAATCTCTCGGCTATTTTATCCGTTTTGGCGAAGAGCCGCAAAGACTCCTCGGACAAAACTTACTCCTTTGGGATATTCACTAAGAAGGGCGGCTATTTTATTTTTAAATTGAGCGGGAAATTTTCATCTAAAATAGGGAAGAGCTCCGCCGACAAGCTGGATGTGGCGGTTTTACATCAGGAAGTGATTGAGCCCTGCTTTGGTATCCGCGCCGTCGAGAAATCGAAAGCCATCGATTTCACGCGCAGTGCCATCGAGGCATGCGAGGCGGTGAAAAAAGGCCGTTTTGACATGGCGATTTTCGTTCGCCCCACATGTTTGGAGGAAATGATCGAGGTATCGAAAAAGGGTTTAAGAATGCCGCAGAAGTCCACTTATTTTTATCCCAAGCTTCTTTCAGGGCTTGTGTTTCACGATCTTGGGGCGTCATGATCAAACCTAAATCGTTGACATCGCTTTCCCTATTTTTCCCCTGTTACAATGAATCGCTGAACGTCGGACCCATGATCGAACAGGCCGTCAAGATCGGCGAGGATTACGGTATTGATTATGAGGTCATCATCGTGGACGACGGCAGCCGCGATCGGTCGGCCGAGATCATTGCGGAATGGTCCCGCAAAAATCCGCGCGTGCGGCTTATTCAGCATGAAAAAAACCTGGGCTATGGGGCGGCGCTCCGCACCGGATTGAAAAATGCCAGGAAGGACCTCGTATTTTTGACGGACGGAGACAATCAGTTTCACCTGGCGGACATCGAGAAACTTTTTTCGAAGATTGACAGCTGCGACGTCGTGACGGGTTACCGCATCCAGCGTCAGGACAAGGCCCATCGGCGATTGAACGGATTTTTATGGACCTGCTTGACAAGGATCTTATTCCGCCTGCCCGTCCGGGACGTGGATTGTGCCTTTAAACTGTTCCGCCGGCGGTGTCTGGAGGGATTGGTGCTCGAATCCAACCATCTTTTGATTCATGCCGAGATTCTCGCGCGTCTGAAGAAAAGGGGCTGCCGCATCGAAGAAATAGGTGTTCCTCACTATCCGAGGACGGCGGGCAAGGCGACGGCCACGGGGATCGCGCGCATCCTGAAGACATTTCAGGAACTTTTTCGGCTTTATTGGCGGATTCTCAAGCCATAGACTATTCGCGGCGGCTATGCTAATATGCAGTGTTCATTGGGGTTAGGAAAATCTTCATGTCTCCGTTTAATTCAAAATTAAAAGTCAGCACGATTCGCGTTTTAAGGCGCAAGGACATGCCCGAAGGGTTATGGACCAAGTGCGACAAATGCGGCGAGATCATTTATCACAAGACGCTTGAGGAAGATTATAAGATCTGTCCGAAATGTGATTATCATTTCACGCTTTCCGCGACCGAACGCGTGGCGCAGCTGGTCGATGCCGGTACCTTTAAGGAAATGAATAGGAATCTTGTTTCGTCGGACCCGATCAAGTTTCGCGGCCCCAAGTCGTATGTCAATAAATTAAAGGAGGACCAGGCCGCGACGGGCCTCATGGACGCCGTGATCACGGGAGAAGGATTTTTGTCCGGCAAACGCACGGCTCTTGGCGTGACGGATTCCCGGTTCATCATGGGATCGATGGGATCGGTGGTGGGTGAAAAACTCACGCGCCTGATCGAACACGCCACGAAGGAGAAACTCCCTCTGATCATCGTCTCCGGCTCAGGCGGCGGGGCGAGGATGTATGAAGGGATGTTGTCGCTGATGCAAATGGCAAAAACTTCCCAGGCGCTCGCGAAACACCACGAGGCGGGTGGGCTCTTCATTTCCGTGCTGACTAATCCGACGATGGCGGGCGTCATGGCGAGCTTCGCATCACTGGGCGACCTGATCCTGGCCGAGCCCCGCGCGCTGATCGGTTTCACCGGCCCCCGCGTGATCGAACAGACGATCCGTCAGAAACTCCCGGAAGGTTTTCAAACATCGGAATTTTTATTGGAGCATGGGATGCTTGATCGTATCGTCCATCGCAAACAACTTAAAAATACGCTGGTTCAGTTCCTCGACATTTTTGGCAACGCTTAACCCTACGAACGGAACGAACGGAGAGCATTCGGCCATGGCTCAAGTCAGTCTCGTGGACGTCAGTAAGATTTATGCGGGGAATATTCAGGCGGTCGCGAATGTCAATCTTGAGATCGAGCGCCGTGAATTTGTCGTTCTGGTGGGGCCCTCGGGCTGCGGCAAGACGACGATCCTTCGCATGATCGCGGGGCTCGAAGAAATCTCGAACGGGCGAATATTGATCGGCAACAAGATCGTGAACGACGTGCCGTCCAAAGACCGGGATATCGCGATGGTGTTTCAAAATTACGCGTTGTATCCTCATATGACCGTGTTCCAGAACATGGCCTTCGCGTTGAAACTGCGGAAATACCCGAAGAACGAGATCCAGTCCCGCGTCAATGACGCCGCGGAGATTTTGGGGATCAAACAGCTCTTGGATCGTAAACCCAAGGAGCTTTCCGGCGGCCAAAGGCAGCGCGTCGCCCTTGGCCGCGCGATCGTAAGAAAACCTCTCGTTTTTTTATTTGATGAGCCGCTCAGCAATCTGGACGCGAAGCTTCGCGTGCAGATGAGGACTGAGATCAAGAAATTGCATCAGCGTTTGCAGGCCACGATCGTTTACGTGACACATGATCAGACCGAGGCGATGACGATGGGGGACCGGATCGTGGTGTTGAAGGACGGCGTGATCCAGCAGATCGCCGACCCCATCGCGCTGTATGATCATCCGGTCAATAAATTTGTCGCAAGTTTCATCGGCAGTCCTCCGATGAATTTTTTAGAAGGGAAGATCGCGCGCGCGGGGGATAAATTTTACTTTCAGAACGGCGCGTTTAAGGTGCGGGTTATTGACGCCGCGGTGCCTAAAATATCCCCTTACGAGAATAGGGAGATTGTCTTTGGAATTCGCTCCGAAGACATCTATGACAAGCTTTTTGCGACCGAGGCCTCTCCGGACAACACGGTCCGGGCAACCTGCGAGATTGTGGAACCGATGGGCGCGGAGGCCTATCTTTATTTGAGGACGGGGTCCAATACCTACATCGCGCGCGTCTCGGGGCATGTCCGGCCCGGCGTCAATCAGGATCTGGATCTCGTGTTGGACATGGGCAAAGCCCACTTTTTCGATAAGGTCACTGAAAAGGCGCTTCTTTAGTTTGTCGTCATTTTTTATTCCAATCCTCGCGTATCTGGTCTGGATAGGCGTCGTTTTCTCTTATTCCCCCGTATGGAAGTTGGATCTTGCGCTTTTGAATCCTCTGATCGCCTCCCATATTTTTATCTCTTATTTCATTTTAGTCTTGGCCCTTGCGTTGTCCGGCCCAGTCACGGCCGCGATCTTGGGGATTTTTTCGTCAGCCGTGGCTTTATATTTGGGGCTTGGCATGAAGGAGCCGGCGCTGTTTTTACAACCGCTCATTTACGCCGTGTTGTTCTTTATCCTGTTGTCCTATCTGCAGGCGCGCGAGAAGGAAATTAGCGACAAAGGAATCTTGAAGGAAAAGTTGATCGAAGACATTCATATGGCGAAGGCAGAACTGTTGAGGAAGGAGCAATTGAAGATCGCGCTCGAAAAAAAAATAGACCGCTTTCTTGATTTGCATCAATTTACAGGGGAGTTGAAAAGCAAAAAGGAGCTGCATGAAGCGGCCGAAAGTATCGTTCAGGAAGTGCGGCGGTCTCTCGCGAAGGCCGAAGAGTGTGTCTTGTACCTTGTCGATGAGGCGCAAGAGGCGCTGTCGTTGGTGGCAAGCTCCGGCTCGCAAGAGAAGGTCGTCAAAGAAAAAGAGGGCGGCATCTTCGATCAATGGGTCATGAAAAAATCTCAAGGTCTCATGATCGAGGACGCTCAGAATGATTTTCGCTTTTCCGCCGGGATGCGCCCGCCTCTCGATCGGATTCGTTCGGTGGCCTTAAGCCCTCTCATGACGGAAAATAAGGTCTTGGGCGTTTTAAGGGTGAGCGCTGGTCAGCCGAGTATGTTCAACGCGGACGATCTGAGATTGCTGGATATTTTTTCTTCTTTAGCGGCCGTCAATTTGAGAAATATCCTTCTCTATGAAAAAATGGAGGAGCTGGCCATCCGGGACAGCTTAACCGGCCTGTATTTGAACCGCTATTTTCAGCAACGGTTCTCCGAAGAGGTCCAGCGGGCCTACACCCGCGAGCTTTATTTTTCGCTGGTTCTTTTAGACCTCGATCATTTCAAGCGAATCAACGACGAATACGGCCATACGGCCGGGGACATTGTGCTGAAGAACGTGGCGGCTATTTTATTAAGATGCGTGGGCGCGATGGATCTGGTGGCGCGCTACGGCGGCGAGGAGTTTGCGGTCTTGTTGCCGAATAAGAACAAGACCGAGGCGTTAGGTGTAGCGGAGAAAATGAGGACGGAGATGGAAAAGAGCCGGTTTTTGTTCCGACGCGTAGAGGGGTACGTCACGATCTCCATCGGTGTCGCGGCCTTTCCCGAAGGGGGGCGTTCCAAGGAGGAACTCTTGAGGCGGGCCGATAAAAATCTTTATGAGGCAAAGCGTCGTGGAAGGAACCAGGTGTGTGGAAATATCTGATCTTTAACGGCGTTTGGTTCCTGGTATTGCTGATGGCCCATTTGTATGGAAGAAGGACTTGGAGAATTTTTCTGCTCCTTTCCATTTTCGCCGTGGGGTTTTTCGCAGCGAAGATGATCCCGATCGATCCGATCGCCTGGAGTTTCTATCTTATCTTTTCATGCCTGGTATTCTGGGGCGATTTCCGATTTACGCGTTGGTCGCTCGCGCCGCTCGAGACTTTAGAAAAAGAGACGGAAGCCCTTTCCAGTCGTTTCTCTGAAAACGGCGCCCTATTGGCGCGAAAAGCGGACATCATTGATTCGATCAACCTGCGCGCGAACGAAATAGCGCATCTGTATGACAAGATCAATGAGATGTCCCGCAGCGTTGACGATTTGGAAATCTTTTTGATCTTCGGAGAGGCCTTGGCCAAGGTATCTTTTTTCCGTTCGATCAAGCTCGCGTTTTTTAAATCTGATCCGGCGATCTCTAAGAATCCCAGCGAATTTTATGAGCTGGAACCTTCTTATTTTAACGATTCTTTCGATCGCCGCGTTTTGTTGAAGGCCATTCAGGAGACAAAAGCGGTCGTGTTCCCTTTTGACGAGAAAGTATTGTCCTCGGTTTTTGACGCGCGGCAAGCCGTTTGTGACTTGGAAGGCACCGCGTTGGGCTCCCAGCGTTTTTTAGCGCACCCGATCATGATTCATCAAAAAATATTCGCGGTTCTCGTGCTGATGGATGTGAGCGCCAGGGACCGCCGCATGCTCTCGATTTTAACGGAGCGTTTTATCTCGGAAATGCAGCGCGTCAACCTTTACAAAAAAATCGAAACGCTCGCGATCACGGACGGCCTGACCGGCATGTATGTGCGCCGGCATCTTCTGGAGCGTTTTGAAGCGGAGCTCGAGCGGTCGAAAAAATATGGGCTCAGGCTTTCTTTTTTGATGATTGATATTGACCACTTTAAAAATTTCAATGATCAGTACGGCCATTTGGTGGGAGATGTGGTGTTGAGGCAGGTCGCCGAGACAATCCGAAACAGTGTCCGTGAGCTGGATCTTGTGGGAAGAGTTGGCGGGGAGGAATTCGGGGTGCTCCTGATCGAAACGGAGGAATCCGGCGCTTTTTTTGTCGCCGAGAGAATTCGCTACGCCGTTCAGGAGAAGATTTTCAAGGCGTATAATGAAAGTCTGCGCGTCGCGATCAGCGTCGGCTGCGCAGCGTATTCGGACAAACTGGATCAGGCGTCTTTGATCGTGGACGCCGCGGATTCTGCGCTTTACCAAGCCAAACGCCAGGGAAGAAACAAGGCTTGTTTATATGCCGGTGAATAGTTTAAAATCAAGACCATGACCCCACCACCTCTTTTGCAATCTTTCAGATTGATGGATTCGCTTTCAGCGAATCCTCCCACCACCTTTTTTGGGTGTTGGGATAATGATAAGCCAAGTGGCGGGAGAAAAGAGGTGGTGGGGTGAAAAAGGTCGCGATCGGTGTCGATATAGGCGGTGGCAGCGTCAAGCTGGGAGTGGTGAGCCCCGGGGGGAAGATTATTTTAAGGGACTCTTTTTTGACGGTCCACGGTCGTGAGAAACTATTGAAGGTCCTTCTCTGGCATATCCTGGATCTTAAGAAGCAGGCCGAGCGTCGAAAACTGAAAGTCATCGGCGTCGGTGTGGGCGCCCCCGGGCCCATTCATATCGGTAAAGGGCTCGTTTATTTTTTTCCGAATATCCCGGGCTGGAAAAACGTCCCACTTAAGAAACAACTCGAGTGCCGTCTCTTGATGCCGGTGCGGCTTGATAATGACGCGAATGCCATGGCGCTTGCCGAGTTCTGTTATGGGGCCGGCCGCGGTGCGACTAATCTCATCGCGTTGACGTTGGGGACCGGTGTCGGCGGCGGACTTGTGATGAACGGCAAACTCTTTCGTGGGACGACCTTCTCGGCCGCGGAGGTCGGCCATTTGGTCGTGAATGAAAAAGGGCCCCGTTGTTCTTGCGGAAGCCGTGGTTGCATCGAAACGTATGTTGGCAGTGACTATTTCATCAAAGAGGTGAGGCGGCGGCTCAAATCCGGCGGGAAAAGCATTTTAAGAAAATGGATCCGCCAAAAAAAGATTTTAAGCCCCTTTCTTGTCGCGCAAGCGGCCAAACAAGGGGACCGCTTCTCCAAAGAGATTTGGCGGGAAACGGGCGAGCATCTCGGGACGGCGCTCGCGGGGCTTGTGAATGTCTTAAATCCGGATACGATTGTCCTTGGAGGGGGGATCGCGCAAAACGGCCGCTTGTTGTTTGACGCGGTGACGCGGACCATCCGGAAAAAAGCTTTTCCCATCGCGGCCCGTTCTGTTAAAGTAGTGCCTGCGGCTTTGGGAGTGGACGCCGGCGTCATCGGGGCCGCTTCACTTATTTTCTCGAAAGAAGGAAGGGAATGAATCGGTTTTTTAAGAGGTTCGGCGCGTTTTTTCTATTTGTTTTTATTTTTCTTTCTCTCTCGCAGAAGGCATTCCCGGAATCTTTCAAAAAAATTCAGGAAGACAATAAAAACGTCCCGATCCAAGTCCGCGGGGACAACGTGGAGTATTTTCACGAGGAACAAAAGGTGGTCGGCACCGGCCATGTGTCGATCGATTATGAAGACTTAAAGTTGACGGCGGATAAGATGACCGTCTATATGGCGACGAAGCGCGCGGTCGCGGAGGGGCATGTGACGCTGACTCAGAAAGGAAGCGTTTTTACGGGAGAGCGGCTGGAATATGATTTCGCGACAAGGAAAGGAAACGTGTCGCAGCTCGACGCCGCGATTCTGCCCAGCTATTATGGAAAGGCCAAGGGAATAGAAAAAGTATCCGACAACCATTACCGGGCGGTTGACAGTTATGTGACCACCTGCTGCGGCGACAGCCCGTTTTACAAAATACAGGCGCACGAGGTGAATATTTATCCCAATGAAAAGGTGGAGATCTATAACGCGGTTGTTTATATCAAGGAAATCCCGATTTTGTTCCTCCCTTACTTCGTCACCTACTTTGTCGATTTTAACCGTTTTCCGGTCCAGGTCATTCCGGGAAAAAATGCCGAGTGGGGGCCCTTTGTCTTGACCAAATGGCGGTATCATCTCGTCGAGAAGCCAACTTTTCAGGACAAGGGCAATATTCTTCTGGATTACCGGGAGAAGCGAGGTTTTGGAGCCGGCGTTGAAAATTTTTATCGGGGGGACAACGTGGGCCGCGGCGCGGCCAGATTTTATCGTGTGAATGATCAAGGCGCTCTCCCGAAAGTTGACACGGACCGGCATCGCGCCCAGTGGAGACACCAGTCCAAGATCGGCGAGGCGACGACCTTGACGGTCGAACTCAATCAATTGAGCGACTCGACGGTCATCAAAGACTTTTTTTTCAGGGAAGAGTATGAACGGGACGTGTTTCCTGACAATTACGTCTCCCTGATCACGGCCAAACCGGAATACACGTTCAGCGTGCTCGCGCGTGAGCGGTTAGACGATTTTTTCACAGTGGTCGAGAGAAGCCCGGAGCTCCGCTATGACACGCATAACCGGCAGTTCGCGGACACCCCTTTTTACCTGAGACAAGAGGTCCAATTTTCAAATCTGAAAAAACGCACCGCGTTTTCTAACAACGGTTTGGATGTCACGAGATTCGACACCAACCACACACTTTCTTACGCCGCGCACCTCGGAGAGGTTTCGGTCACGCCGCACGTTGGCACACGACAGACGTTTTATTCCAGAGACGCGGACGGAGAACGGGAGATCGTGAGAGGCACGTTTGATTCCGGCGTCGATATCAGCACGCGCTTCTACAAAATTTACGACATTTACATTAAATCACTGGGGCTTGATTATCACCAGATCCGTCATATTTTTGCGCCGAGGGCGAGCTACAATTATCGTCCCGATCCAACCGTGTTAAGGACCACGCTTCAGCAATTTGACTCTCTTGACGCGATCGACAAGCAGAACGTGATTCGGTTCAGTTTCGAAAATAAGCTTCAAACGAAGGAGCCGACTGCCGCCGATTCCAAGGAACTGACGACGCGCGATATCGCCCGGGTCATCCCTTTTTTTGATACCGACATTCAAACCGGCAGGTTGCAGAATGTGGGCATCGACGCCGAGCTGCGGCCTTATTCCTGGATGGGAATCATCGGCGACGCCACGTATGACACGGAATTAAGACATGTGCAAACGGCGAACGCTGATTTTTATCTGACCAGGGACAACGTCAGTTTGTCGCTTGGCCAGCAGTATCTACGCAATGAAAGCACCCAAACAACGGCCTCGCTTCGCTGGAAGATCAATCCGGAATGGGAGCTGAAGCTTTATGAACGCTATGAATTTAAGGAAAGACTTTCGAAAGAATTCGAGGTGACGGTTTCGAAGGCGTTTTCTTGCATCATCGTGGACGCGACCTACAGCCATCGTGATGAGGACGGAGATGCCTTCTTTTTTGCGTTTCGTTTGACGGCTTTTCCGGAAAGCTCGTTCCGTCTGCGCCAGTCCTACAACCGTCCCAAGGCGGCTCCTCAAGCCGGTTAACTCTATGAACATCACAGTCGTCGGCTGCGGTTATGTCGGACTCGTCTCCGGGGCCTGTTTTGCCAATCTGGGTAATCAGGTCCTCTGCGTGGACATTGACGAGAAAAAGATCGCGCTTCTGAAGAAAGGCAAGTTGCCGATTTATGAACCGGGCCTCGAGGAGCTGGTACGGGAGGGCGTGAAAGAAAAAAATCTTTCATTCACGGCGGATTTAAGAAGCGCGGTGCGCCGGTCCGAAGTGATTATCATCGCGGTGGGGACGCCTCCCCGAGCGAATGGCGAGGCGGACTTGAGTTTTGTGGAGAACGTGGCGAAAACGGTCGCGAAGGAGATCAAGGCTTATAAGTTGATCGTGGAAAAAAGCACGGTCCCGGTGCAGACCGGCCAATGGATCAAACAGACGATCTCGCGTTATGCGAAAAAAGGCGCTTCCTTCGATGTGGCGTCGAACCCCGAATTTTTGCGTGAAGGAAGCGCGGTGCGGGATTTCATGCATCCGGACCGCGTGATCCTGGGTGTCGAGTCTAAAAGAGCGGAAAATATCCTGATGGACATTTACAAACCGCTCAAGACGACGATTCTCGTGACTGACATTAACAGCGCCGAAATCATCAAGCATGCCTCCAATTCCTTTTTGGCCGCAAAGATTTCTTTCATCAACGCGATCAGCCAACTCTGCGATCTGGCTCACGCCGATGTGGAACAGGTCGCGGTCGGCATGGGTCTTGACCGCCGGATCGGCAAGGAGTTTCTGAACCCGGGCATCGGCTTCGGAGGATTTTGTTTTCCCAAAGATCTGGCCGCATTCATCCGGATCGCCGAGAAGCTGGGATATGACTTTGAACTCCTGAAAAGCGTTGAGCGGATCAACGAAGAGCAGAAGAAATTATTCCTCAAAAAAGTCGAGCAGGCCATTTGGAACATCAATTCAAAGAACATCGGAGTATTGGGATTGTCGTTCAAACCGAATACAGACGACATGCGCTACGCGCCGAGTCTTGACATCATTCAAGCGCTCCAGGCCCAGGGAGCCAAGATTAGGGCGTTTGATCCTCACGCAATGGGAAAGGCAAAAGCGCTGTTGAAGAACGTTCAGTTTTGCAAGGACAGTTATTCCGTTTGCAAAGGAAGCGACTGTCTTCTTATTTTGACCGAATGGAACGAATTCAAGGAGCTGGACCTGAAGCGCGTCAAGAAGCTCCTGCATCAGCCCGTGATCGTGGATGGGCGTAACATCTATGATCCGAAGAAAATGAAGGCGCTTGGATTCAGGTATTTTTCAATGGGCCGACCCTAGGAGAAGAAAAAATGGGCGATTTAAAAGGAATCATTCTTGCGGGTGGTCTTGGCAAGCGCCTCGGGCCTCTCACCAAAATCACCAACAAACATCTTTTGCCGGTGTACGACCAGCCGATGATCTATTATCCGCTCAATTTATTAGTGGACGCGGGTATCAAAGATATCCTGATCGTGACAGGCGGTAATCACGCCGGCGAGTTTTTGAGACTTCTCGGCGACGGCCAGGCGTTTGGATTGACCCATATCAATTACACGTATCAGGAAGGAGAAGGCGGCATTGCCCAGGCACTGGGGCTGGCGAGGCATTTTGCGAAAGGCAGTAGAATCGTTGTCGTGCTGGGAGACAATATCCTGGAGCACGGGATTCACGATCACGTCGCGCGGTTTAAAAAACAAAAAAAGGGCGCCCGCGTTCTTCTCAAAAAAGTGGAAGACCCGGCGCGGTTTGGCGTTGCGGCGCTTAAGGCCGGCAAAATCGTCGCGATCGAAGAGAAGCCCAAAAACCCGAAATCAGACCTGGCCGTGACAGGCGTTTACATGTATGACGAACAGGTGTTTGATATCGTCAAAACGCTAAAACCCTCCAAGCGCGGAGAACTTGAGATCACCGATGTCAATAACGCGTATCTCCGGAAAGATCAATTGGAATTCGACGTTTTAAAGGGTTGGTGGACCGACAGCGGAACCTTTGACTCGCTGCTTCGCGCGAACCAACTGGTCGCCGAGACGCGCCAAAAGCGGAAGAAAGGTTCTTCCGCATGAAAATCCTTGTCACAGGGGGAGCTGGGTTCATCGGTTCGTATCTGATCAAGCTCTGGCTTCGTGAAGACCGGGAAGTGAGCATCGTCAACTTTGATAAACTGACGTATTGCGGCGATTTGTCTCGTCTTTCGGAGCTCGAGGGCAATCCCCGTCACATATTTTTTAACGGCGACGTATGCAATCCGAAGGATCTGGCCCACGCGCTTGAAGGTTGCGAGGCGGTCGTGCATTTGGCCGCTGAAACGCACGTGGACCGGTCGCTCTTGGACGGCAAAGTATTTTTCGAGACCAATACGTACGGGACCTACGCACTTTTGGAAGAGGCGAGAAAAAAAGGCGTCAACAAATTTTTATACGTCAGCACGGACGAGGTCTACGGCAGCCGGGAAAAGGGCTTTTTCGTCGAAAAGGACGCGCTAAATCCGTCGAGTCCCTACTCAGTTTCCAAAGCGGCCGCGGACCTTTTAGTCTCATCTTATGCGCACACGCACGGAATGCACACTCTCGTGACGCGCGGTTCGAATACATTCGGCCCTTATCAATACCCTGAGAAGGTAATCCCGCTTTTTGTGTCCAATGCCTTATCGGGCCAGAAGCTTCCATTGTACGGAGACGGATTGCAGATCCGGAATTGGATCTATGTCGAAGACCATTGTCGCGGGATTCTGGCGGCTTTCATGAAGGGAAAAAAAGGGGAGATCTATAACATTTCGTCCGAGAATTATCTGACCAATATTGAACTGACCCGCCGCCTTTTAAAGGTCCTGGGGAAACCCGAGTCCTTGATCCAGAGTGTCAAGGACCGTTTGGGGCATGACCGGCGCTACGCGATCGACTCAAAAAAATTAAAGGACTTGGGATGGAAGGAGAAGTTTTCTTTCGATCAGTCGCTTCGTGAAACCGTGCTTTGGTACCGGTCGAACGCCGCCTGGTGGAAGGCCATCAAGGAAAAAAGCGACGAGTTCAAGAAATATTATACCCAGGCCTACGGGGACAAGTGAACATTCTTGTCACCGGCGCTTCCGGAATGTTCGGGAAGGTACTCGCCAAGCGGCTTCTCAAGGGGAACCAAGTCTTAGGCATTTCTAAAAGCGGAAACCACCAAACGGTTATTTGCGACCTGACGAGGCCCGAAGAGGTTGAGAGACTTTTTCAAGGGAACCCCTTGGATCTGGTGATTCACACGGCCGCTTATTCCAACGTGGACGGTTGTGAACTTCACCCCGAGCTTGCGTATCAATCCAACACGCTCGCGACGAAATATTTAGCGACGAACTGCGGTCGGCGGCGCGTTCCTTTGATCACGATTAGCACCGATTATGTGTTTGACGGGCGAAAGACGGCGCCTTATAAGGAGAACGATCCCACGTGTCCGATCAATGTTTACGGCATGACAAAACTCGCCGGGGAGCATTATACGCGGAAGCTCGCCTGTGTGTCGGCGACACTCCGGACGAGCTGGCTTTTCGGCCCCGATAATCCCGACAATTTTGTGAACGCGATCGTGCGGCGATTGCAAAAGGAGAAAACGGTCTCGGTGCTGGACGATCAGGAAGATTCCCCGACGTCTGTCGAAGATCTGGCGGAAGCGACCGCGGAGGTCGGAAAATTTTTAACGTCGTTTCATAAAGCAAACCCAAAAAAAGATTTCTATGAGATTTTTCAATTTTGCAATTCGGGCAGCGTGACGCGTTATGACATGACGCTTAAAATCAAGAAATGCCTTCGATTGAAGAGTGTCGAGGTGCGGCGCCTGGATCGACAGAGCATTCAAAAAAAGCGTGTGGCGCTCAGGCCGCCTCATAGCGTCATGTCCACCCAACATTTTCAGAAGACGTTTAAAAAGCCGGTCAGACATTGGCAGGCGTCTCTTGAAGAGTATTTGCTCGAGCGCCTGCCTGACCGGCAGGCAGGCGTTTGATGCGGGTCTTGGTCACGGGTATCACGGGTTTTGCCGGGAGCCATCTGGCTGATTTTCTGCTTTCGCAGACCTCCGCCGAGGTTTATGGTTTTGCGCGCCCGAACGCCTCGCATGCGAATCTGGCCAGTGCGGTTTCTAAAATCCGTTTGATCCCGTGCGACATGATGGACGGATCGGCCGTCAGGGACGGACTAAAAAATATACGGCCGGAGCGGATATTTCACCTGGCAGGGCAGTCCTGGGTGCCGGTTTCATGGCAAGCCCCCCAAGACACCTTGGCGACGAACATCCATGGAGAGCTGAATCTGTTGGAGGCGGTGAGAGCGGCGGGCCTGGATCCCCTGATTCATATCGCCGGATCCAGCGAGGAATACGGGAGCGTTTTGCCGCAGGAGATCCCGATCAAGGAAACAGCCCGATTGAATCCTCTGAATCCGTATGCACTTTCGAAGGTCGTGCAGGATCTGTTGGGTCTTCAATACCATGACCGGTACGGGCTCAAAATCGTCAGGACGCGCTCGTTTCAACACATCGGGCCGCGGCAGCGGGAGACGTTTGTGGCCAGCGACTTCGCCAAGCAGATCGCTGAAATAGAGAAAGGGAAGAGACCCCCGGTGTTATCCGTGGGCAACCTCGACATCGTCCGCGATTTTACGGATGTGCGAGATATCGTGCGCGCTTATTGGCTTTGTCTCGATAAGGGGGAGGCGGGCGAGGCCTATAACATTTGCACGGGCACGGGGCGGAAAATCGGCGACATCGCGGAATTTTATCGGCGGCATAGCCGCGTCAAATGTGAAATTCGAAAGGAACCGCAGCGGCACCGGTCGAGTGAGGCCGCCGTCATGATAGGGGATCGGGAGAAATTCAAGCGGCAGACGGGTTGGACGCCCGCGATCCCTTTTGAACAGGCGTTAACGGATGTGTTGAATTATTGGAGAGAAAAAATTGAGTAAGAGGATTCTCATCACCGGAGGGGCTGGGTTCATCGGCTCGCATCTTTGCGACCATTTTATCAAGCGTGGCGACCGCGTGATCTGCCTGGATAATTTCATCACGGGTTCCCGGGAGAATGTCAGGCACTTATTCCCCAATAAGCGTTTTTCGCTCGTGACCCATGATATCTCGAAACCGATCCGGATCGCGGGTCCCGTGGATGTGGTGCTTCATTTCGCTTCGCCGGCGAGCCCGCCGGATTATCTGCGGCATCCGATCCAAACGTTGAAGGTGGGGGCACTCGGCACGCATAATGCGCTCGGGCTGGCGAAGAAGAAAAAATCGGTATTTCTACTGGCCTCCACGAGTGAGGTTTATGGAGACCCTTTGGTCAGTCCTCAAAAAGAGGATTATTGGGGCAACGTGAATCCCATCGGCCCGAGGGGCGTTTATGACGAGGCCAAACGCTTTGCCGAGGCGTTGACGCTGGCTTATCATCGGGAGCACGGCATTGACGCGAAGATCATCCGTATCTTCAATACCTACGGCGAGCGGATGGGGCTTGAGGACGGGCGCGTGATCCCGAATTTTATTACCCAGGCTCTTCGCGGAAAACCCCTGACCGTCTATGGGAAGGGTAAACAGACCCGAAGCTATTGTTATGTGGATGATTTGGTCCGGGGAATTGACAAAATGATTTTTTCCGGCTTGAACCAACCCGCCAACCTGGGGAATCCCAACGAAATGTCAGTCTTGGATCTGGCCAAGAGGATCATCCGGCTCACGGGTTCGAAGAGCAGGGTTATTTACAAACCGCTGCCGGTGGATGATCCGAAGGTCCGGTGCCCGGACATTCGTTTGGCAAAGAAGCGTTTAAAATGGTCACCCCGAATTTCTTTAACGGAAGGGCTCGCCCGCACGATCGCCTATTTTCGTGAAGCAATTCATCAAAAAAGATCCTACTAAAGTTATGCGTAAATAATGTCTCTCTCCGAAGGATCCATTCATCTCTCGGTCGTGATTCCCGCGTACAACGAAGAGAGAAACATCCGAGAGTCTTTGAGACGCATCGAGAGTTTTATGGCCTTGCAAAGATATGATTGGGAATGCATTGTCTCAAGCGACGGCTCGAAAGACCGAACCGTTGAGTGGGTCAGCGATTTTGTCAAAACCCACCCAAGCGGACGTTTCAAGCTCCTCTCGAACGAGAAAAACGAAGGAAAAGGTTTTACGGTCCGACGCGGTATCTTGGCGTCCCGGGGGAAGTTCATCCTGGTGACGGATGCGGATCTGTCGGCCCCGATTAAGGAGGTGGATAAATTGATCAACGCGCTCGAGAGCGGCTATGACATCGCGATCGGTTCAAGAGCCGTCCGGGCAGAGGGTGCGGACGTCCAACAGAGTCTTAAGCGGCGGGTGGCCGGCAGGGTTTTCAACTTTTTAGTGCGGCTAATCATCCTAAAAGGTTTTTTAGACACACAGTGCGGGTTTAAATGTTTTAAGAAAGAGGCCGCTTTTAAACTTTTTGGGATGCAGAAGTTGAATGGTTTCAGTTTCGACGTTGAGATCCTGTATCTGGCAAAAAAATACGGGTTTAAGATCAAAGAAGTGGCCGTGATGTGGCGGCAGGCGCCGGGGACTCACGTGCGTTTGGCGAGGGATTCCTTCGCGATGATCAAAGACCTTCTTAAGATACGGAAATTACACTCGCGAGAGCGCGCGACTCATGTCTCATGACCTCTTTTCAGTGATCAGTCTCTCTTTGCCCCTGTTATTATTTTCCGCGGCAGTGAGGGCGGAGGAGCCTGCGCGTTTCACCAACCGGCTGGCCTCCGAAAAAAGCCCATATCTTTTGCAGCACGCGCATAATCCGGTGAACTGGTATGCCTGGGGCCTCGAGGCGTTCGAGAAGGCGAAGAAAGAGGACAAACCTATTCTTTTGTCGATCGGCTATTCGACGTGTCACTGGTGTCATGTGATGGAAGAGGAGTCTTTCGAGGATCCGCGTACGGCGGAGATCATGAACGAACATTTCATATCCATTAAAGTGGATCGCGAGGAAAGGCCGGATCTGGATCACGTTTACATGAACTATGTGATGGCAACGACAGGGAGTGGGGGATGGCCGATGACGGTCTTCCTGACCCCGGACAAGAAGCCGTTTTATGGCGGGACCTATTTTCCCCCGAAGGACCGGTTCGGTATTCCCGGATTTCCGAGTCTCCTTAAATCCATGGCCGACGCCTGGAAGAACCGGCGGGAAGAAATTGTTAAGTCCGCCGATTCGGCCGTTTCCTATTTGCAGAATCAAAAAGAGAAGCCTATTTCGCAAAAATCGTCTCAAGACGCTTTGAAAAATTGTTTTGAGGATTTCAGTCAAAGATTTGATGCCAACGAAGGCGGCTTTGGAAAAGCGCCGAAGTTCCCGATGGGCCATGCGCTTTCGTATCTTTTGAGGGTTTGGAAAAGGTCCGGTGATCCGCGCGCTCTCAAGATGGTCGAAACGACTCTTCAAAAAATAGCCAACGGTGGGATTACGGATCAGCTGGGAGGCGGATTTCATCGTTACTCGACGGACGAACGGTGGTTCTTGCCGCATTTTGAGAAAATGCTTTATGACCAGGCGCTTCTGACCCGGGTTTATCTTGAGACGTATCAAGCGACCGGCGACGCACGCTACGCGAAGGTGGCGAGAGAAACGCTGGATTATGTGCTGCGCGAGATGACCAGCGCCGACGGTGCTTTCTTCTCAGCCCAGGACGCCGACAGTCCCGATCCGGAAGACCCCGCGAGGAAGCGAGAGGGCGCTTATTATGTGTGGAGGGAAGAGGAAATAAGAAAAATTTTGCCTGAAAAAGAAGCCGGAATCATCCTCTATCGGTATGGAGCGTCAAAAGAAGGGAATGTGGCGCAGGACCCTCAACAAGAGTTTAGATCGCAGAATGTGCTTTCCGTGGCGCACTCTCTTCCCGAAACGGCTTTACATTTTAAGATGGCGGAGAAAGAGACGGAAATAATTCTGGATAAGTCGAAGGGAATTCTTTTAAAATACCGTCTTAAGAGGCCTGCGCCGCATTTGGACGACAAGATTCTTGCGGATTGGAATGGCCTCATGATTTCGGCTTTCGCGATGGCCTCAAGGATTTTGGACGAGCCCCGTTACCAAGAAGCGGCGGTGAAGGCCGCCGATTTTATTTCGACCCGGTTGACGGACAAGAAGGGGACGCTCCTGCACCGTTATCGCGACCATGAGGCGCGTATTTCCGCCACGCTCGATGATTACGCTTTTATGAGCGACGCTTATTTAGAGCTTTATGAGACCACATTTGGCGAGCGGTGGCTGAAAAAAGCGCTTGAAACGCTTGAGCGCATGCTCCAATCTTTTTGGGATGAAAAAGAGGGAGGTTTCTTTTTGACTTCGCATGACGCTGAGAGGTTAATCACGAGGCCGAAAGTAGCTTACGACGGAGCGGTCCCTTCCGGCAATTCGGTCGCGACGCTCGATCTATTGCGGCTCAACCGCCTCACGGGCGACCGGCGGTTTCAGGAATACGCCGAAAAAAACCTGAAGGTATTTTCGGAAGAATTGTCGGCGCAGCCCACCGGTTTTTGCCAGATGCTGATCGCGATGGATTTTGCGAAAGGCCCATCCTATGAGATAATCTTAGCGGCGGAGAAGAGCGATGGCGTTTTTCAGGCGATGCGGCGGGAGCTTTATTCCCGGTTTATTCCCAACAAGACCGTTTTGTGGAATCGAACGGGCAAGGAATACCCGCCGCTGGGCGGAAAAACAACCGCTTATATCTGCCGTAATTACGCGTGTGAGCTGCCTGTGACCGATTTGGATCAGATGAAGAAAATTTTAGGAGAGATAAAACAATGACTCGAAGCGCGGCCGTGAAATCACAAAATCCTTTACGGCAAATCCTCGATCACGGCCAAAGCATCTGGTATGACGGCCTTGTCTCCAAAGAAGAGTTCAAAAAGATGATCGAGCGCGACGGGATCCGCGGAGCGACGACCAATCCCACTATTTTCGAGAAGGCGGTCGCGAGCGGCGTTTACGATTCTCAAATCACCGAGCTTGAGAAATCCCATTCCACCGAAAAGATCTATCAGCTTCTATCCGTGAACGCGGTGCAGGAGGTGGCGGATGTTTTTCTTCCGGTATTTCAGGAAACGGCTGGCCAGGACGGTTTTGTCTCGATCGAGGTGAGCCCCTTGCTCGCTCACGACACCGAGCAGACGATCCAGGAGGCGCGGGAACTGCATCGCCTGGTCAACCGGAAAAATGTCATGATCAAGATCCCAGCCACAAAACAGGGGATTCCGGCGATTGAGGTTGCCGTGATGGAAGGGATCAACATCAACGTGACGCTGATTTTTTCGGTGCAGAGATACCGCGAAGTCATGGAGGCCTATCTATTGGGTCTTGAAAAGAGGTTCTCGCAGTCGAAGCCGATCAATGAGATTGCCTCGGTGGCCAGTTTTTTTGTCAGCCGTGTGGATACGGCTACCGACCGGGTGATCGAAGAAAAACTTCAACTTTCAAAGATCTCTTCGCGCAGCGGCGCTTTAAAAAATCTGCTCGGAAAAGTCGCGATCGCCAACTCTAAGCTGGCCTATAAAGAATTCGAAAATGTTTTCTCGTCGTTTCGTTTTCGCCGCCTAAAGGCGAAAGGCGCTCAGATTCAAAGGCCACTCTGGGCAAGCACTGGCACGAAAAACCCCCTCTACAGCGATGTGCTGTATGTCGAATCGCTGATCGGCCCCAGTACCGTGAATACGATGCCGCCTGCGACGCTCGAGGCGTTCGGGCATCACGGGGTGGCCGCGTCGCGGCTTACCAAAGGCCTCCAGGAGGCCTCTCAGGTTTTCAAGGACCTGAATCTCGTCGGAATTGACTTGGCGGCCGTCACGGACAAATTAGAACAAGAAGGCGTCAAACTTTTTTCCGATTCTTATTCAAAACTCATCCGGGACATTCAAGCCAAATTGGGGGTCAGTCCTTGACCGACCCCCTACCTTGTTGGGGATCTTACGCGCCTGTGATCGCTCAATGGATCGAGCGAAGCCGGAAAACCTCTTTGGTTCAACGGTTGTGGGAAAAGGACGCCTCGCTTTGGGCCGCGGATACCGCTACCCAGCGGGAAATTCGTAATCGCTTGGGATGGTTAGATGTCGTGAGCCCCATGAAAGAATTAGCCGGCGATCTTGCCTTGTTCTCGAAAGAAATAAAGGAAGTGGGTTATTCCCAACTCCTGCTTTTGGGGATGGGCGGCAGCAGTCTCGCGCCGGAAGTTTTTCAGCATGTTTTTGGTCCTAAGGCGGGATATCCCAAGCTCCTCATCCTGGACAGCACGGACCCTGAGAGAGTTCGGGATGTCGAGAAGGCAATCGACCTCCAAAAAACGCTGTTCATCGTTTCCAGTAAATCCGGCGGGACCGTCGAACTTATTTCTTTCTTCAGGTATTTTTTTGATAAAGTCCGATCGGCCCGCGGCGAAAATGCGGGGAAGCATTTCATCGCGATCACCGATCCTGGAACGGAGCTTGAGACTTTGGCGAAGACAAATCATTTCCGAAGAGTTTTTCTCGCGCCCGAGGATGTGGGCGGGCGTTTTTCGGCACTGACCTATTTTGGGCTTGTGCCGGCCGCGCTCATCGGAGTGGATGTGAGCCGGCTGTTGGACGGGGCGTGGCGGATGATGGAGAAGGTTTCTCCTAATTCCGGCGTTTCCGAAAACGCCGCGTTGACGTTGGGAATCGGTATGGCGGTGTTAGCGGAGGAAAAGAGAGACAAACTCACGATCCTCACTTCTTCGACCCTTCGGTCGTTTGGAGACTGGCTGGAACAGCTCATCGCCGAAAGCACCGGTAAAGAAGAGATGGGAATTGTCCCCATCGTGGGAGAGCCGCCGGCTTCGCCCGAAACTTACGGGGAAGATCGCTTTTTTGTGGCCTTGACGCTTGAGTCGGATCCTAAGGAGGAACTTGAAACGCTCTTGTCTGCGCTTCAAAAGGCGGGCCATCCTTGTCTGACGTTTCGTTTGGATGACGCCTATGAGCTTGGCGCCGAGTTTTTTAAGTGGGAAATGGCCGTCGCGATCGCCTGTGCCTTGCTCAAAATCAACGCTTTTGATCAGCCGGATGTCCAGGCAGCCAAAGACAAGACCAAGGCCTTGCTTCAAATGACGGCATCGGGGAAACCTCCGTCGGTGAAAACGTCCGGCGGTTCTTTCAATTCTTTTTGGAAAGCCGTGCAATCCGGTGATTACCTAGGGATCCTGGCGTTCCTTCCGGACCGAGAACCCATCCGGAAAAAACTCGCGGAGCTTCAATCTCTTTTACGCGATCGGACACGCGCCGCGGTGACGTTAGGGATCGGCCCTCGCTACCTTCATTCCACCGGGCAACTACACAAAGGCGGGCCCAATACGGGCCTGTTTCTTATGATTACCTCTCAAGCCGCCGAGGGCCTTCCGATTCCCGGCGAAAAATTCAGTTTTGCCGATTTGGAATTGGCCCAGGCGATGGGCGATCTGGAAGCGCTTGAAGCAAAAGGCCGGAGGGTATTTCATGTCCGCCTGAACGCCCCCTCCGTGGATCCCCTGGATGATTTGATCGTTCAAGTTCAAAAAAGTGAATGAACATAACCTCTAACGAAAAAACAGCTCGTTATATCACCCTCTTAAGCGCGGCTATTTTCTTCTCAATCGTTTATGCGCTTTTTATCTCCAACTTCAGCCTATTTTATTTTTTAGGGACTAAGGTCAACGACACGATGTCCCAGACCCGTTACAATCTTTTAAAAAAGCCTCAAGCGGATGAACGGATAGTGTTGGTGGGCGTCGATGATGAGTCTTACCAGAGGGCGGATCGTCAGTGGCCTTGGGGCCGGGATGTGTTCGCGCTTTGTCTAAAAAAATTAAAACTGCTCGAGCCCAAAGTAATAGGGCTCGATTTTACATTTGTCGGCCGCGGCACGGATACGGATTCGGACACTCTTTTTTCCCAGGAGCTCAAAGAAGCGGGAAACGTAGTTTTAGCCTCTTACTTTGACGACCAGGGGCATTTTTTTCCGCCATCAGAGCCGTTCCGATCGGCCGCCGCCGCGGCCGGTTTTTCTGACAAGCCTGTAGACCGAGATTCGGTTATACGCCGTGTCCATACCCGATTTGACCTGTCCCAAGAGAATGTGTCGGTCGTGTCTTTTGCCGCCAATCTCGCTTATCTATTCATGGGCCTATCCCCGCTTGAGAGCGTTGCCCAAGCGGGCCGTTCCGAAGTCACATTTTTTTATCCTGGCAAAGAGGACCTGACGTCAGCGCGCGAGTATCTGACGCTGGACAGCCATGAGAGAATCTGGCTTTCGTATCGTTACAAGAGCGGGGATTTTGTCTATATTCCTTTTTGGAAATTAATGGAGGACCAGGTGTCCCGGCGGGAGATCAAAGGAAAAATTGTCATTGTCGGATCGGCGCGGCCAATTTTTCATGATTCTCACACGACGCCGCTTGGGACTCTCGAGGGTATTTTTATTCAAGCCAACGAGACGGCGATGATTCTGGATAGGGATTTTATCCGACCGCTTTATCCGGATTCCGCGCTCTGGCGGGCATTGATTTTTTTCGCGGTGGCCTCCACGCTTCTTTTTCTTTTTGATCTATTCAATTTTGCGGTCAAGTTTTTTTTATTCTTAAGTCTCGAACTCATGGTTTACGGAATAAGCCTTTTTTTGCTGGTTCAGAAAAACATTCTTTTTCAACCGTTTCACCCGATGTTTATTGTCGGCACAAGCTATATGGCCGTACTTTTTTATGATACTTTCAGAGCTTTTCTTGAAAGCGCCGAACTTCAGAAACAGGCGATCATGGATGACCTGACCGATCTTTACGGCCACCGGTATCTCGAGCTGAGATTGGCGGCGGAATTCAAGAGGCACGAGGAAATAAAGAAAGAATTCTGCTTTGCCATGATCGATATTGACCAGTTTAAGAAGGTGAATGATACCTACGGCCATGAACAGGGAAATGTCGTGCTGATCACTGTGGCAAAGGCGATCAAAAGCGGGGTTCGGGGTTATGATGTCGTGGCGCGTTACGGCGGGGAGGAGTTCAGTATTATTTTATCTGACTGCGAGTTAAAAACGGCGATTCAGACGGCCGAGCGTATTCGCAAATCCATTGAGGATTTAAAATTTTCAATATCGTCGAAGAATGTGTCCGTGACGGTGAGTATCGGAATTTGTTCCAATAAGCAACCGGGCGTCCAAAACCATCAAGAGATGAAACGCTTGGCTGACCAGGCGCTCTATCAGGCTAAAAATGAGGGGCGTAATCGGGTATGTGTTTCCCAAACCGTTTCAGCAGCGTAGCTTTAGGCATTAGTAGAATAAATATATAGTTTTTGACCTTTACAAAACACTTTTATCACGTATACTTATAATATAAGATATAAAAAGTTCTCCGCTCATTGATTTGAATGTACTTTGTAAAGAGCACATCAGGAGCAATCCTGAGCCGCAAAGCTATGGGTCCGTCGTTGGAAGGGGCCGCCAAGCTGCCAAGTAAAGCAGACAATAGAAACAGGCCCGTGCTCTTTTAGAGCGTGGGCTTTTTTGCTGGATGGGTTTTTAGGAGACTTAGGAGACTTATGAAACACACAGTCTGTTTTAAAACCGAGGTCGTCGCATGGACGCTTCTGTTCTCATTCTTTTTATGGAATGGGAACGGGTGGGCGCAATTACCATCTGATGAAACACAAAACCTCATGCCCGCTTCCCAGGGGCTTCAGCCCGCCGAGATAGTTGACCCTGACGGAGGAGGTTGTGAAGCATTTGCTTCCTTATTTGTTAAAGGTTGCGACCCACCAGAAGAAGGAGACACAATTTCCTTCACAAACGACAGTGGCGGGGTAGAGGTCCTGACCTATACTAACGGAATTTATCTTACTACAACGCCTCACTCCGGCGCCGAAGTGGCTTCAGCCGTCGATCAGTTTTTACCCATGCTCTCAGGTCGTTTCGTCGCTAAGGACATAAGCTCCGATTTTTTCCTGAAAAACTCCTTTTCGCGTGAGGCAGTTACGCCGCTTAATAAAAACCTGCGTTTTTACGGTTATAAGTTCTCTGATTCCGATAGCCTCTCTGTGGCTCTTATAAGGCAGTTATCATTGCCTAGTTTTATTCAGGAGACTAATATCAATGATGATTCCACGACGGCGGATTTGTTCAAGGTTTGGAGCTTCGACAACGATGTCTCTATCCTCTCTGTCCGCGGAATCAATAACAGTTTGCCTCGGTTACAAATGGGGCCGGACATAAATGACCTTTCTGTCATAGGAGTCCGGACGGTCTTGAACGATGACCGTTTAAAGGCCCTTATGATTCAGGAAGTAAATAACGGCCGCTTCGTTTTTGGGCGCGGCATGATCCAGGAGCTTCTTCAAAAAGACGCCTACGAGATAAGAAGTGATAAAGTAGTTCTGCAAAACGGCGAAGAACCAAGCCTCGCTGTAGATTCGTTCATGGAAACTAATGCGAAGATCGATTCGATGCGTTCATTTCAGAGTGGGCCGCAGCCGGTGGCATTTTCCACGGCTTTAAAGGGGGGCACCCCTTATATGGAAGAGAGTGATCCGGTTGCAGACTCTTTGTCGATGAACGATCCTCCGGTTGTCCGGTCCGCAGCCGACTCGTTCCGCGCGCTCATCAAAAAATACCCCGGTCTTTCGATCGATGACATGAACGTCAAACTGATCGAAGGCCATCTGGATCTGGACCGGATAGGCGAGGGCTACACAAGCCCGTGGAACTGGATGGAAACAATGGAACCGGCGCCTATCACTTCTGTGCTCTCCGTAACGGGTTAATCTTCCCACCACCCCCCTCTCTTCCTCGCGAGAATTCTTGGGTTTTCTTTGAGCGGGATTGTTGTTATAATCTTACGCGGAGAAACCGAATCTTATGAAGTTTATTCAGACGAGTCTTCCCGGGGTCCTTCTGATTCAACCGGCCGTGTTTCAGGACCGAAGAGGTTTTTTCTTTGAAGGTTATCGCAAAGATCTTTTTGAGCAAAACGGCATCCCTACGGAATTTGTGCAGGACAACCACAGCCGCTCGGCGCGCGGCGTGTTGAGAGGCCTCCATTACCAAACCGGGCCTCAAGCCCAGGCCAAGCTGATGCGTGTGGTGAGAGGAGAGGCGTTTGATGTGGTGGTGGATATCCGGAAATCTTCCAAAACCTTCGGGAAATATATCTGCACGACGTTGAACGCCGAGAATAGGACCATGGTTTATGTCCCGGCCGGATTTGCGCATGGATTTTGCGCGCTCGAAGACGGCACGGAGTTCATTTATAAGACCTCGAATTATTATTCCCCCGAAAGCGAGCACGGGATCCTTTGGAACGACTCGTCGATCGGGATCCCGTGGCCGAAACTGGATATCCCTTATCTTCTTTCTGAAAAGGACCAGAGAAATTCCCCACTACAAAGCGCAGTTCTCCTTTAATCCCTTTGAAATACGTTGATACGCCTCAACTTTTAAACGAGGCCTGTCGGTTGATTGCGGATAGCCCCTGGACGGCCGTTGACACGGAAGCGGACAGTCTTCATCACTACATTGAAAAGCTATGCTTGGTCCAAGTGAGCGTGCCGGAAGAGGACATGATCATTGATCCGCTCGTCTCACTTGATCTCACCCCCTTGGTTGAACTGTTGAACCGGAAATCGTTAATTCTTCACGGTGCCGATTTTGACATCCGGATCTTGAAACGGTTTTACGCGTTCGCGCCGCGTGAGATTTTCGACACGATGATCGCGGCGCAGCTTCTTGGTTATGAAAAGCAGGGGCTGGCCGATTTGGCCGAAAAACATTGCGGTGTCGTTCTCTCCAAATCCGCCCAAAAGGCGGATTGGTCGGTCCGCCCTTTGAACGAGAAACTGCTTTTATACGCGGCCAATGACACGCATTATCTTAAGCTGATCCATGACGCGCTTCAAAGCGAACTGGAATCATTGAACCGGCGGGCATGGCACGAGCAGGCCTGCGAAAAACTTCTAAAGAGTATTTTGACCGCCAAAGAGGATCGGTCCGACGGAAGACCGGCGTGGCAGGTCAAGGGGTCAAAAGAGTTAAAAGGAAAGGCGCTCGCGACCTTAAAATCGTTGTGGGGGTGGCGGGAGGAAGAGGCGAGGCGTCGTGACAGGCCAAGTTTTAAGATCATCGCATCCGAGACGCTTGTTGACATTGCCCGATGGTCGCAGCAAGATCATCCGATATCTGACATCGGCTCTTGGCCGCCCGCGCCAAGGAACGTCCGAGGGGAATACCGGGAGGCGCTGAATCGTTTGTTAAAAGAGGCCGAAGTTCTTCCGCCGCTTCCGTTTGTCCCGAGAAAAGGCGGCGCAAGAATCGAAAAACCCAGTGCCGAGTCACAGGAAAAAATGCTTCTTTTAAAAAAGGAAAGGGAGAAAATCAGCGACGAGCTTAAAATTCAACCGAGTCTTCTCGCGACCAACGCGGTGCTTGAGACCCTCGCGCTTAAATCTCCCCGCACAAGGCAAGACCTCGAAAAGCTAGAGCTTCTTTTGCCATGGCAAATGGAACTCTTGACGGAAAGTTTTCTCAAAGTCTTGGGGAACCCGGAGTAATTTGGTATAATCGATCCCAATGAGCCCCATTGACTTAAAGCCTATATTGCATCTGGCACGGCTACGCTTCAAAGACGAAGAATTGAAGGTTTTTGAGGCGCAGGTCAACGATATCCTGAAATTTGTCAACCAGCTTACCCAGGTACCGGTCGAAGGCGTTGAGCCCACCAGTCACCCCTTGGCCCTGAAAAATGTATTCCGTGAGGACCAGCCGAGTCCCCCTCTTCCCATCGAGGAATTTCTTAAAGCGTCGCCCCGGACACGCGGAAGATTCTTTGAAGTCCCGAAAATAATTAATAATGGTTAATGAATAATGAAAAGTGAACGTGTCTCTTCGAGACCTTAAAAATAAAAGTCACATCAGTGACTCTCTTATTAATCATTTTGAATTTTTCATTAATCATTTGTTTAAATCAAGGCGGCGCCTATTGTTGGTCAGGAGTCTAAAGGGGTAAATCCTACACAATGAGTTTGTCAGAGAAAACAGCTTTTCAGTTGTCCGAGCTGTATCGAAAAAATGAATGCACGCAAGAAGATGTGCTTAAGGACTTGGCTTCCGCCGTCAAGGCCAAAGACCGGGACGCGCGGCGCATTCACGCCTATATTCAGCCCGCCTCCGGCTCTCCGAGCCTTACGGCTCGTAGAGCCGGAGGCGGCTTGAGCGGCATCCCCATCGCGGTGAAAGACAATATTTGTGTCGAGGGAGAGGAGATCACCTGCGCCTCTAAAATTTTGAAAGGATTTGTCTCGCCTTATAATGCGACGGTGATTCAGAAGCTATTAAGCGCGGGCGCGGTCATTTTCGGCCGGACCAACATGGACGAATTTGCTTTTGGTTCGAGCTGCGAGACGTCCGTCTATGGGCCGACGAGAAATCCGCGCGACCCTGAGCGCGTGCCGGGAGGGTCCAGCGGCGGTTCGGCGGCGAGCGTCGCGGATCATAGCGCGATCGCGGCCTTGGGATCGGATACCGGGGGTTCCATTCGCCAACCGGCGTCGTTTTGCGGTGTCGTCGGCATGAAGCCCACGTATGGGAGAGTGTCGCGCTATGGCCTCGTTGCGTTCGCCTCGAGTCTCGATCAAATAGGGCCGATCACCAAAGATGTCAGAGACTCCGCCCTGCTACTGGGCGTGATCGCCGGCCATGATCCTAAAGACTCGACCTCCGCCGATCTTCCGGTTCCCGATTATCTGGAATGTTTGGGGCAAAGCATCAAAGGAATGAAAGTGGGAATTCTGACCGACGATAATAAAGAAGGTTTAAATCCCTTAGTACGCGCTTCCGTGAAAGAAGAGGCGCAAAACACGCTGCGTCAATTAGGCGTTGGGATTAAGGAGATTTCTTTGCCCCACATGAAGTACGCGGTCAGTGTTTATTATATTGTCGCGCCGTCGGAGGCGAGTTCGAATCTGGCGCGTTTTGACGGCGTGCGTTACGGTTTTCGGGACTCAACGGTGGCCAGCGTTTTGGACATGTATGAAAAAACGCGCGGAGAGGGTTTTGGGGCCGAGGCCAAGCGCCGGATCATCCTGGGGACCTACAGTCTTTCGAGCGGCTATTACGACGCGTATTACTTAAGAGCCATGAAGGTGCGCACAAAAATAAAACAGGATTTTGACAAGGCGTTTAAAGAAGTTGACGCGATCATGATGCCGACTTCTCCGAGCGTGGCTTTTAAACTTGGTGAAAAAATCCAGAATCCTTTGGAAATGTATTTGTCGGATATCTATACGATTTCGGCTAATCTTGCCGGAATCCCGGCGATCTCCATTCCCTGCGGGATGGATGGGACGCAGGGGAAACCGCTGCCCATCGGGCTTCAATTTTTGGGCAAGCCGTTTGACGAAGGGACGCTTTACAAGCTCGCGCACGCATTTGAGCAGAATACGGATTTTCATCGAAAACTTGGGAATGTGAAATGAGTCATCTCGTTACGATCGGCCTTGAAACGCATGTTCAATTAAAAACTCGGACCAAAATTTTCTGCGGCTGTAAACTTGAGTTTGGCGGTCTGCCCAATAGCCAGGTTTGTCCGGTTTGTCTTGGGCTTCCGGGCGCTCTCCCGGTGTTGAACCGCAAGGTCTTTCTCTTGGGACTTCGCGCGGTGCTGGCATTGCAAGGCGCCCCTTCGACGGTCATCAAATTTGACCGTAAAAATTATTTTTATCCGGACCTGCCGAAAGGCTACCAGATCTCCCAATACGACAGTCCGCTGGGCGTCGGGGGATCCGTTGAGATCCGTTCCGGCGACAAGACGAAAAAAATACGCTTAAACCGTCTTCATTTAGAAGAAGACGCTGGGAAGCTCATCCATGACAATTCACCGGACGCAAGCCATGTGGATTTAAATCGCGCCGGCACGCCGTTGGCGGAGATCGTGACGGAGCCGGATCTGGAAAGTCCGGAAGAGGCGTATGACTACTTGACGAATTTGAAGGCGATTCTTAAATCCATCGGCGTTTCGGACTGTGATATGGAAAAGGGCCATCTACGTTGTGATGCCAACGTGTCGTTAAGAAAAAACGAGAAAGACCCGCTCGGGAAAAGAGTGGAGATCAAGAATCTCAATTCGTTCAAGGCCGTGAAGGCGGCCCTGCACTATGAGATCGGGCGCCAGCGCGAGGCCGTGGACAAGGGCGAGACGATCGTTCAGGAAACGAGACTGTGGGATGACGACCGGCAAAAGACGATTTCGATGCGCTCCAAAGAACAGGCGCACGATTACCGTTATTTCCCGGAACCGGATCTGGTTCCTTTTTCCGTGGCGAAAGAGGAAATCGAAAGAGAAAGAAAAAACATTCCGGAGCTTCCGAAGGAAAAAATGAAGAGATTTATTAAAGATTACAATTTAACTCCTTATGACGCTCATCTCATTACTCAAGATGATAAGCTAGCTGCTTTTTTTGAGGAATGCGCTGTTCATTATAAGAGCTTCAAGAAAATTGCCAATTGGATTACAGGGCCTCTTTTGGCTTATATCAATGAGGCTCCTGCTTCAGATACAAACGAGTTTTCCTCGAAGTTTCTAATAAAACTTATGAAAATGGTTGATGACGGAACTATCAGTTTTCAAGCGGCTAAGGACAAAGTTTTTACGCAGATGTTAAGAGAAAAGCGTGACCCAGAGGAAATTTTACAAGAAAAAGGTTTAACGCAAGTCTCCGATAACGCGGCGATTCAGGGTTGGATCAAGGAAGCGCTTGAAAGCAACCCCAAAGTGGTGCAGGATTTTAAATCCGGCAAGGAATCCGCCGCCATGTTTTTGATAGGGCAGGTCATGAAAAAAAGCCGAGGGACGGCGAATCCCGGGAAAGTGCGGGAGCTCATGATCCAGCGATTAAAGGCGCTGTGAAAAAGACAGTTATTTTACTCATCCTGCTTGTTTTAACCGTCGGATTTTTGGCGATCAGGGGCTGTGTCCATAAGAAACCGGCGGCGCCTTCCATCACGTTGGGTGCTCCTGCGGCAAAGAAAAAAGTGGTGCTGGCTCCACGCGTCGAGGAAAAACCGGAGCCGAAGATCGCGATTATTTTGGACGATTGGGGAAATAATTATTCACTGTTAAAGTACGCGATAGACATCGGCCGCCCGGTCACCTTGTCTATTCTGCCGCATCTGTCGCAAAGCAGGCGGGTCGCCGAAGAGGCCTTTGCGAATCATCTGGGGGTCATGCTTCATATGCCGATGCAGCCCAAAAGCGGTAAACAGCGATTGGAGCCCCACACGATCTTGACGACCACCCCCGACAAAGACATATTACTTTATTTGGATCAGGCTATTGCCGGCGTGCCCCATGCCGAGGGAGTCAATAATCACATGGGCTCCGCCGCTACCGGTGACCGCCGGGTCATGACGGTCCTCTTAAAGGAGTTGAAGGGGAGGGGGCTATTTTTCGTGGATAGCTATGTGATTTCGGAAACCGTCACCGCGGAGGTCGCGAAAGAAATTCAGATCCCTTTCGCGAAACGCGATGTGTTTATTGACAATCGGATGAATTTACTTTTGATCAAAGGAAAATTGGAAGAGGCGAAACGGATCGCGCTTTCGCAGGGCACCGCGGTCGTGATCGGACATGACCGAAAAATGACGCTTCAAGCCATCCGAGAAGTAGCGCCGGCATTCGAGAAAGAGGGCATACGATTTGTGCTGGTTAGAGAACTAGTTGAATAACAAATCTCAGAAAACAGAAGACAGACGACAGAAGACAGAAATCGCTTTTTATTTTCTGACCTCTGTTCTCTGACTTCTGAGAGTTAATATGATAACTCTAGGTATAGAAACCTCCTGCGACGAGACCTCCGTGTCGGTATTGAAAGGAAGACGGTCGGTCCTCTCCAATATCGTGGTCTCGAGTCTCGCCGAGCACCGGCCGTTCGGCGGCGTCGTGCCTGAGATCGCTTCACGGTCCCAGACCGAGGCGATCCTCGGTTGTTTGGACGCCGCGCTTAAAAAGGCGAAACTTTCTTTGACGCGGGTGGATTTGATCGCCGTGACGCAGGGGCCCGGGCTCATGGGGTCGCTTTTAGTGGGGCTCTCGGCCGCCAAGGCGCTGTCATTGGCGCTTCGAAAACCGGTGATAGGAGTGGACCATGTGATCGCGCACGCTTACGCGGGGTTTTTATCCGACAAGTCCTTAAGATTTCCGTGTCTGGGCCTGGTGGTCTCCGGAGGGCACACGCTTCTCTTGAGAATGGACAGTCCCGGCCGCATCCGCGTCCTGGGGCGGACGCTTGACGACGCGGCCGGCGAGGCCTTTGATAAAGTTGCAAAAATTCTAGGTTTAGGGTATCCTGGAGGTCCAGAGATAGATCGTTTAAGCCAAGGCCAAGATTCAGACCGATTCTTTTTCACACGACCCTTTTTTAAGAGTTCTTTTGATTTTAGTTTTAGCGGCATCAAGACGGCCGTATTTTACGCGGTTCAAAAGATAAAGGACAAAAAACCTTTAACCCTCAAGACAAAGCGGGAGATTTGCGCTGGTTTTCAGGAGGCGGTGTGTGACGTGCTGGTCGCGAAGAGTGTTCGGGCGGCCAAAGCCGAGAACTTGCGCCGCCTCGTGGTGGGGGGAGGGGTCAGCGCTAATACGAGATTGCGGCGGATGTTTCGATCGTTGTCCCGTAAAGAGTCGCTAAAAGTTGTTTTCCCGTCACCGTCTCTTTGCCAGGACAATGCCGCGATGATCGCCGGTTTAGGGGCGGCTCTTTATTTGGAAGGAAAACGGGATAATTTAGCCTTGTCCAGCTATTCTGATTTTAGTGATTCAAAAGTGCATCCGCCACTAGATCTTCGGCGGATTTAATTCGGACTGATGACTTAGCTTTCGCTAAGTCATGTCCTCATTAAAAACGGAGGGACAAACGATGCTCGGCAAAAAAAATGATACACACGCGCAAAAAGTCCTCGATGTGGACGCCAGTCTGCAAGGAAACCTCGTTTTTAAGGACGCGGTCAACTTACAGATCAACGGAAGTTTTGAGGGAAAGCTTGAAACCAAGGGCGATCTTTTGATCGGAGAACACGCGGTGGTCCGGGCGGATATCGTCGGCGAGAGGATCACGATCGCCGGCAATGTCACGGGAGACGTCGCCGCGCTTTCGGAGATACGCCTGACGCCTACCGCGCGGCTTTTTGGCAACATCAAAGCCCCGACCTTCGTGATGGAAAAAGGCAGCGTGTTTCAGGGCAGTTCTTACATGCTGAGCTCGGAGACCAAAGAGACGGGCTCCCGGAGACTCTTTTTAACGCTCGACGAGGTCGCGCATTATTTGTCGGTCGAATCCAATCTTGTTTCCGAGTGGGCGGAGAATGGGAAGCTCCCGGGCGCCCGGGAAGGAAAGAACTGGCGGTTTGAGAAACAGAGGGTGGATGAATGGATAGCCAACGGCAGGATCGTTTAGAAGACCGTTATTTCGACATCCACGAGGCGGCGGAGATCTTAGAGGTCAACGAAGAAAAATTGTGGGACCTCGTCCACCAACACAAGGTCCCGACGCATACGATCGCGGGCGCCTTCCTTCGTTTCAGGAAAGAAGATATTGAGGAGTTAAAAAATAAATGGCGGATCGAACGGGAGCTCTTCCCCCGCCGCGCCCGTTTCTTTATTCCGGGAAATGGAGTCGCGATTTCCTCGAGAAAGGGACAGCTTAGGGATTTTTGGTATTTCAACGATTTTTATGTGTTATGCGGTGTTCTGATCTTGGCACTTCTGTATTTTATCGTGTCCTCCCAATAAGGTAAACCTTAAACCGCTCAAAAACTAAAAACTAGAAAAAATCAAAAACTCGAACTCATGAAATTCGTACTGCTTGACGGCAATTCTTTTTGTTACAGGGCATTCTATGCCATTCGGGAGCTGCGGAATTCCAAGGGCCAGCCCACCAACGCCGTCTATGGTTTTATCACGATGTTTGAGAAGCTCTTGAAAGAAGTCGGTCCGGATGGCGTGGCGGTCGCTTTTGATCTGAAAGGCCCCACTTTTCGCCACAAGGCCTTCGAGGACTACAAAGCTCATCGCGCGCCCATGCCGGAGGATCTCGTTTCCCAGATGCCGATCATTAAGGAGGTCGTGCGGGCGCTGAATGTCCCGATTTATGAAAAAGAGGGTTATGAAGCGGATGATGTGATGGCAACCTTGGCGAGGAAGTTGAAAGCGCTGGGGCATGAGGTTACTATCGTGACATCGGACAAAGACGCGCTGCAGCTCGTGGATAAAAAAATAAAAGTGTTGAATCCCCAAAAAGAGAATTTCATTTATGACGAGGCCCAGGTCAAGAAACGCTTTGGCGTGGAGCCCAAGCGCGTCGTCGAGATCATGGCGCTCATGGGAGACGCCTCCGACAACATCCCGGGCGTGCCGGGCATCGGGGATAAAACGGCGAGCAAGCTCATCATCGAGTTCGGGACCTTGGAAGAGGTCTTGAAAAATATTTCAAAAATAAAGGGCGATAAGATCAAGGAGAATTTGGACCGCCACAAAGAACAGGCGAGGCTCTCGAGACGGCTGGCCGAGATCGACCAAAACGTCCCGCTCGATTTTGACATCGAAAAAATGAAACGCGGCGAGCCCGACGCCGAAAAACTCGCGGAACTCTACCAGGCGCTCGAGTTCAAGAGTTTATTGAAAAATTTGACGGTCCTTGAGGAAAAAAACTCGGACGATCCCGGCCTCCATTATTCTTTGGTGCAGAATTGGCCGGATTTCGAGAAACTCAAAAAACGGCTTTCCGGCGAAAAGGAATGGGCGTTTGATTTTGAGACGACCGGCACGGATCCGCTCTTGGCCGAGCCAATCGGTGTTTCCTTCTGTTTTCATGAGAAGGAGGCGTCTTATGTTAGTTTTTCCGGGACAGGAAAGGTTTTGGATGCCAAGTCTTGTCTCCTTTTCTTAAAAGACCTTTTTGAGGATCCAAAGATCAAGAAGAGTGGTCAAAACATCAAATATGAAATGCTGATCTTGAAAAACTTCGGCATTGAACTCCAGGGAGTCCATTTTGATACGATGATCGCCTCGTATTGCCTGAATCCTGCCAAGCCGAATCACAATCTGGACGACATCGCGTTCGAACACCTGGAGTTGAGGATCACCTCGATCAAGGAGCTCATCGGCAGCGGCGCCAAAGCGATCTCGATGGAGGAGGTGGATCTTGAGCGCGTGTATCGCTACGGCTGTCAGGACAGCGATGTCACCTATCGTCTGTCGAAGATCCTGAAAAAAAAACTTGTGGAAAAGAGTTTGTTGCATTTATTCGAGGAAATCGAGATGCCGCTTGTCCGAGTTCTCGGAGATATGGAGGCCGCCGGTATCGCGATTGACCTGCCGCTGCTAAAGGAGCTTTCCAAAGAAATGGAAAAAGCGCTTTCGAACCTGACGTGCGCGATCCACAAGGAAGCCGGGACACCGTTCAACATCAACTCCCCCAAACAGATGGCAGAGATTTTATTTGAAAAACTAGGGCTTCCTGTGGTAAAAAAGACCAAGACTGGGGCATCGACGGATGTCGAGGTTTTGAGTCAGCTTTCCGAAATCCATTCTCTCCCGAAAGAAATTTTAAAGTTTAGGGAGCTTTCGAAGCTGAAATCTACCTACGTGGATGCCCTGCCGCTTCTAGTCAATCCTAAGACTCACCGGGTGCACACGTCTTTTAACCAGACGGTGACGGCGACCGGCCGGCTTTCGTCGAGCAATCCCAACCTGCAGAATATTCCTATCAGGAAAGAGGAGGGCCGCAAGATTCGGAAGGCCTTCATCGCGCAAGGAAAAGACAAAAGCCTGGTCTCAGCGGACTATTCCCAGATTGAGCTCAGGGTTTTGGCACATCTTTCGGAAGACAAGATGCTGATTCAGGCCTTTCAGGAAGGCGCGGACATTCATCGTTACACGGCCAGTTTGATCTTTAACGTGACGATGGGCGAGGTGACCGAGACGATGAGGGGCTCGGCGAAAACCGTCAATTTCGGCGTTCTTTACGGCATGGGCGCGTTCAGTTTGGCCAAGAGTCTTGGGATCACGAACGACGCGGCGCGCGATTTTATTAAAGCTTATTTTGAGCGGTACCCCCGCGTCAAAAAGTATTTGGACGACGTCGTCGAAAAGGCGAGAAAAGACGGTTTTGTCTCGACTTATTTTAAGAGGCGAAGATACATTCCCGAGATCTTATCCCGGAACCCACGAGTGAAGAGTTTCGCGGAGCGCACGGCCATCAACGCCCCGATCCAGGGAACCGCGAGCGACATCATCAAGATCGCGATGCGGCACATCGCGGATCATTTGGCGAAGAAGCAATTGAAATCGAAAATGATGCTCCAGGTGCATGACGAGCTTTTGTTCGAGGCCCCGAAAGAAGAGTTAAAGGCGCTCGTTTCGATGGTCGTCAAGGAAATGCAGGGGGCGGTATCGTTCAAGGTGCCGATGAAAGTATCGGTGAAGGTCGGCCCGAACTGGCTCGACATGAAAGAATTTGAGCCCTAAATGAGGGTTCTTTTCTGCGCGAGTGAGGTGGCGCCGTTTGCCTCGACGGGCGGCCTCGGGGATGTGGCCGGCTCTTTGCCGCTGGCCCTGGGAAAGCTGGGCATCGAGGTCATGGTCATGATGCCGCGCTACCGCGGGCTTCCCGCGGACAAACAACAACTGGCCGACAACGTCAACGTTTATTTTGTCGAGCACGAAGCCTATTTTAACCGCGCCGCTCTTTACGGGAATGACAGAGGGGATTACCCGGACAATTTAAAACGGTTTTCGTTTTTTTGCCATAAAACTCTTTCTCTCGCTAAAGAAATGGGATTCAAGCCGGAGCTTGTCCATGCCAACGATTGGCAGACCGCGCTTTTGCCGGTAATTTTGAAAACTAAACTATCCGACGACCCGTTCTTTAAAAAAGCCAAGACGCTCTTGACGATCCATAATCTCGCTTACCAGGGGCATTTTTCACGGGAGTTATATCCGGAATTGGAGCTGGACCCGGCGCTTTTTTCGTCGGAGGGTTTTGAATCTTTAGGGAAAATCAATCTCTTGAAAGGCGGGCTCGTGTTCTCAGACGCGATCAGCACGGTGAGTCCGACCTACGCGCGGGAAATCCAGACCCGAGATTATGGTTTTTGGCTCGAGGACGTCGTCAAGAAGAAGGCGAAGGTGCTTCGCGGGATTTTGAACGGCATTGATGAAGCGCTTTGGAATCCCGCCAAGGACCCGTTCATCAAAAACGGCTATTCGAAAGAGGCGCTCGGAGGAAAAAAGGAAAATAAGCTTGAATTGCAGCGCATCTGCGGTTTTGAAGTTAATCCCCGCGTACCTCTTTTCGGCATGGTGACGCGACTCGCGGAGCAGAAGGGGATGGATCTTTTTGCGGAAATCGCGGATTCACTCTTATCCCAAGAGGTCCAGTTCGCGCTCTTGGGAGACGGCGACGGTGTTTATAAAACGGCTTTCAGGAATATCGCGGCCCGGCACGCAAAAAACGCCGCCGTCACTTTTGATTTTGATTTGGCGAGGGCGCACCAGATTTATGCGGGAGCCGACTTTTTTTTGATGCCCTCTCTTTACGAACCCTGTGGGTTGGGGCAGCTGATCAGCTTGAAGTATGGCGCGATTCCGGTCGCGCGGCGTACCGGGGGTCTGGCGGACACGATCGTTGATGCGGACAGAGACCCTAAAAACGGAAACGGGTTTCTTTTTGAGGAAAAAAGCGCGGACAAACTGCTGAAGGCCGTCGAACGGGCGATCGCGGCGTATCAGGACGAGCGGCGTTTCGACGGCCTTCAGAAACATGCGATGCGATTGGATTTTTCCTGGGACAAAAGCGCGAAAGCGTATCAACAATTTTATGAGGAGATATTGAGCCGATGACCCCACCACCTCTTTTGAAGGCGACTTTGGATTTTGGTTTTGGATTTAAACTCAACAAGATACGAAAGGCGACGACCAAAAGTCGCCTCGGCGCGCGTCGCGCGCCTTTGCCAATAGGCAGAAAAGAGGTGGTGGGGTGATCATTGTAGGCGTGACGGGGAGTTTTTCTTCGGGGAAGAGCCAGACAGTCTTGATTTTCAAGCGATATGGCGCGAAGGTTTTTGACGCGGACAGGGCGGCCAAACGGGTTGTCCGGAAAGGGACGCCGGTCACCCGGGCCATCATCAAACTTTTCGGCAGGGATTTTCTAAAGAAGAACAAGGAGCTTGACCGCAAAAAACTGGCTGATCACGTTTTTAGCCATCCCAGGGCCCTGAAAAAGTTGAATATTCTGATCCACCCGGAGGTCATCATGGAATGTTTCAAAATGATCGAGCGCTTCCGCGACCGCAAAGGGCTGCTCGTTTTGGATGTGCCGCTTCTTTTCGAATCGAACATGGGTCGCTTGGCGGATTACACGGTCGTCGTGTCGGCGACGAAGGCGACGATCCTGAAACGCGCCAAACAAAAAGGGGTTTCAGGAGCCCTCGCGAGAAAAATTCTTTCCACTCAGTGGTCTTTAAAACGAAAAGCGCGTCTGGCCGATTTTGTGATCCGTAACGACGGTTCAATCAGGGACTTGGAGAGACGGGTGAGTGAGGTTTACCAGGGAATTTTAGCCAACCGTAAAGGAGGAAATACCAAAGATGGACATTGATTTAGCGAAACTTAAAAAAATGAAGATGGCCGAGCTCAATGGGCTCGCACACCAGTTGAAGGTGAACGGGGTGAGCGGCATGAAAAAGCAGGACCTCATCTTTAAGATCCTGCAGGCACAGCCGGAGAAGGATGGCGGTGTGATGACCGGGGAGGGGGTGCTCGAGATCCTGCAGGACGGCTTCGGTTTCCTGCGGTCCCCCAATTACAATTACCTGCCCTGCCCCGATGATATTTATGTCTCGCCGTCCCAGATCCGCAAGTTTAATCTGAGGACCGGAGATACCGTGGCCGGCCAGATACGCCCTCCCAAAGAGGGGGAGCGTTACTTCGCGATGTTGATGGTCGAGAAGGTCAATTATGAATCGCCTGAGGAAGGCAAAGAAAAGATTCTTTTCGACAATCTCACACCCTTGTACCCTCAGGAAAAATGGCAGCTTGAGTCGTCACCGACCGAGGTTTCAACGCGGATCATCGATCTCTTGGCCCCGATCGGAAAAGGCCAACGAGGGCTGATCGTGGCACCCCCTTACAGCGGGAAAACGGTACTGCTTCAGAAAGTCGCCAACAGCATCACGACCAATCATCCGGAGGCGATCTTGATCGTGCTTTTGATTGATGAGCGCCCTGAAGAAGTGACGGATATGCAGCGTTCCGTGAAAGGGGAGGTCATCAGTTCGACCTTTGACGAGCCTGCCGAGCGCCACGTTCAGGTGTCGGAAATGGTCTTGGAAAAGGCCAAGCGGCTCGTCGAGTCAAAGAAGGACGTCGTGATCCTCTTGGACAGCATCACGCGTTTGGCGCGCGCCTACAATACGACGGTTCCCCACTCCGGGAAGATTCTCTCAGGCGGCGTCGATTCCAACGCGCTGCATAAACCCAAGCGTTTTTTCGGGGCCGCGCGTTGTCTCGAGGAAGGGGGAAGTCTCACGATCATCGCGACCGCGCTTGTCGATACCGGTAGCCGCATGGATGAGGTGATCTTTGAAGAATTTAAAGGCACCGGCAACATGGAACTGCAGCTGGACCGGAATCTTTTCCAACGCAGGATCTATCCCGCGATCGATATTAAACGGTCCAATACCCGCAAGGAAGAGCTTCTTGTGGTGAATGAGGACCTCGCCAAGATCTGGATCTTGAGAAAGGTCTTGAACGAGCTGAACTCCTCGGAGGCGATGGAGCTTCTGATTGAGAAAATCTCCAAGACCAAAACGAACAAAGACTTTTTAAAAAGCATGAACAAAGGATAAAAGGAGAACCCATGAAGGAAAAGATCCATCCCAAGGTTTATGAAACGACGATCACCTGCATTTGCGGGAACGTGATCCATACGCGGTCCACGAAGCAGAACATCCGCGTGGAAATATGTTCCAACTGCCACCCGTTCTTCACGGGCAAGCAGAAATTCATGGATAGCGCGGGCCGCGTTGAAAAGTTTCAGAAGCGGTACGCCAAGAAAAAATAATGCGGTTTTTGAAAAAAGCCGAGGAAAAACTCAAGCGCTTCCAGGACGTGGAAAAGCTTTTGCAGGACCCCGAAGTCACGAAGGACCCTACGCGCGTCAAAGAGCTGGGCAAAGAGTTCCGGGGGCTTCAGCGGGTGAACGCGTTGTATAAAGAGTACTTGAAGATCCAAAGCGAACTTGAGGAAACCCGGAAAATTTTGACCCAAAGTGGCCAGTCCGAGGATCTAATCTCGATGGCGAATCACGAGGTTCAGACGCTGGAGGGAAAGAAAAAAAAGACGGTTCATGAGCTGGAGGGTCTTTTGCTGCAGGACGATCCGATGCTCGCAAAAAACGGAATCCTTGAAATTCGCGCGGGAACCGGAGGACTCGAGGCAGGGTTATTTGCGGCGGATCTTTTCCGGATGTATACCAAATTCGCGGTTGCCTGCGGGTTTAAACTGGAAATTCTTTCAAGCTCGCCGAACGAGGCGGGCGGTTTCAAGGAAATCATCGCCTCGATCAGCGGCCCGGGGGCCTACGGCAAGTTTAAATTTGAAAGCGGCACGCATCGGGTCCAGCGCGTGCCCGCGACCGAGGCCTCCGGCCGGATCCATACCTCCGCGGTCACCGTCGCGATTTTACCCGAGGCCGAAGAGGTGGACGTCGAAATAAAGCCGGAAGAGATCCGCGTGGATGTTTTTCGCTCGGGTGGCCCCGGAGGGCAGAGCGTTAACACCACGGATTCGGCGGTGCGGATCACGCACGTTCCTTCGGGTCTTGTGGTGAGCTGCCAAGACGAAAAGTCACAGCTCAAGAATAAACAGAAGGCGCTCAAGATTTTGAGAGCCCGGCTCTTTGAGAAGATCACGAACGAGCGTAACGCGGCCATGGCTAAACAGCGCAAAGAGCAGGTAGGCTCGGGAGACCGCAGCGAGAAGATACGCACTTATAATTTCCCGGATCGCCGCGTGACCGACCACCGGATCGGGCTTACGGTCTATAACTTGGAAGCGGTTTTGGACGGAGAAATAACAGATTTTGTGGACGCGCTCTATGAGGCCGAGCTTGAAAAACAGTAATTTTTCGCGAGACAACGTTTTGTTTTTAAAAAAAATTGAGAAGCGGCTCTCGGGGTCCCGGATTTTACCGGCCACCGGCCGGCCGGTTTTTGGGCCGGCCCGTTATGAGGCCGAGACGCTCGTACGGCATTTTGGCGGCATGAATCGACTCGATCTTTTTACCGGCGGGAAACCATTAAAGCGTTCTGCCAAAAGCCGCATTCATCGAGCGTTAAGAAGGCGTCTTCTTGGATGGCCGCTGGCGTATCTTTTAAAAGACGTCGAGTTTTTCGGCCGCTGCTTTTTTGTGACCAAGGACACGCTGATCCCGAGGCCGGAAACCGAACTTTTGGTTGAGGAGGCGCTTAAGGTTTTGAAGATGACGGCCATACAACCACGCGTGCTGGATATTGGAACGGGTTGTGGTTGCATCGCGGTCAGTTTGACATTGGAACGGTCTGGCTGTAGAATGACCGCTCTTGAGCTTTCTTCCCGTGCCGTAAAAATAGCGCGTAAGAACATTAAATATCATCACTTAGATAAAAAAATAGAGCTGATCCAAGGCGATCTATTTCGCGGATTTGGTAAGGGAAAAAAGGCGTTCTGGGATATGATTATTTCCAATCCCCCTTATGTGGCTCGCGAGGATTTTGGAAAATTGCCAAAAGAGGTTCTCGCCGAGCCGCGGCTGGCTTTGGACGGCGGAGCGGGCGGTTTCGCGACTCTCGATAGGATTTTGGACGAGGCACCGGCCTTTCTGAAACCGGGCGGCTGGCTTTTGTTGGAGATCGGCGCGGGTCAGTCGGCGCGTTTAAGAAAAAAAATGGCGCGGCAAACGGTTTTTAAAAATGTCAGATTTGTCAAAGATCATTCACGAATCAAGAGGATTTTAGTCGCTCAAGCATGGACAAGCTAGTCGTTGAAGGCGGAAAACGCCTTGAGGGAAGCGTGGAAATCAGCGGCGCGAAGAACGCGTCGCTGCCCATTTTAGCGGCAACCGTTCTTTCTAAAGAACGCTCCGTGATCAAAAACGTCCCTCAGGTGGCCGACGTTTTTACGATGGTCAAGATCTTAAAATCGCTCGGCGCCAAGGTGCAGCACAGCGGCAGCACGGTCGTGGTGGATCCCGCCCACGTTAAAAATTCCGTCTTGACCTACAAGATTGTCAGCACGATGAGAGGGTCGATCTGTTTTTTGGGGCCGCTGCTGGCTCGTTTTGGAGAGGCACAGGTTTCGTTTCCCGGCGGTTGTGTGATCGGGCCGCGTCCCATTGATTTGCATCTGAAGGGTGTCAAGGCGCTCGGCGCCGAGATCTCGCTGGACCATGGCTATGTGGTCGCGAAGGTCAAGCGCCTGAAAGGCGCGCGGATTTATCTGGGAGGGGCCTTCGGCTCCAGCGTTCTGGGGACCGCGAATGTGATGATGGCCGCGATTCTCGCGCGCGGCCGGACCGTGATCGATAACGCCGCCTGTGAACCAGAAATCGTAGATCTGGGGAATTATCTAAAAAAAATGGGCGCGAAAGTCCAAGGCCTGGGATCGCCTTCCATCGAGATCGAAGGCGTGAAAAAATTGAGCGGCGCGACCTATTCGTTGATCCCCGATCGCATTGAAGCGGGGACTTACATGATCGCTTCGGCGATCACGAAGGGGGACATCACGATCAAGAATATGAATTTAAACATGCTGGGCGCGATGTTGGATAAATTGCGCGACGCGGGCGTTCGGGTCACCGAGAAGAACGGAAACGTGCGGATCCGGCGTCAAAGGATCTTGAAACCCGTTTCGGTGACGACGCTTCCGTACCCGGGTTTTCCGACGGATCTTCAGGCCCAGATGATGGCGCTGATGTGCATTATCCCGGGGATCAGCGTCATCACCGAAAAGATTTACCCGGAGCGGTTCATGCATGTGAGCGAATTGAATCGCATGGGGGCCAGCATCCTATTGGAGGGTCCCAGCGCGATCGTCAGTGGCAAAAAGAATTTAAGCGGAGCGCCGGTAATGGCTTCGGACCTTCGGGCGAGCGCGGGGCTGGTGCTGGCGGGTTTGGTGGCGGAGGGCGAGACCGAGATCTCGCGCGTTTATCATTTGGACCGTGGGTACGAAAATTTAGTTTCCAAGCTTCAAAGTCTGGGCGCAAAAATTCGAAGAGAAAAAGATACAAGATGACGTATAGGAAATGGTTAATGTAAAATGATTAATGAAAAATTATGGAGACACTGCGTGTCATTAATCACAGGTCACGTCAGTGACACCGTCATTAACCATTTTTAATTTTTCATTATCAATTAATTCTTTACTAAAGGAGGTAGTTTAAATGGCAGTGGTGATTCGATTAAAAACAATGGGAACAAAGAAAAAGATCAAACACCGGTTGGTCGTCACGGATTCCAAGTTTCCGCGCGATGGGCGTTTTCTCGAGGAAGTCGGTTATTGGGACCCCTCGAAAGAACCCGCGACCCTGAGCGTGAAGGTGGAGCGCGTCGAGCATTGGATGAAACAGGGCGCGAAGCCCTCCGAAACGGTCCGGTCTATTTTAAAAAAAGCGGGCATGAAGTTCACTCATTGAAAATAGACATCCTGACTTTATTTCCTGGTATGTTTGATTCGTGGATTTCTCATTCCATGATTAAACGGGCGATTAAAAAAAAGCGGGTCACGATTCGCGCGCATGACCTGCGTGATTTTACGCATGACCGGCACCGGACCTGCGACGATAAACCGTTCGGGGGCGGGCCCGGGATGCTGCTTAAGCCCGAGCCGATTTTTGAAGCGGCGGACAAGCTCTTTAAAGGCAAACGCCCTAAAAATACCCGGTTTATTTATGTGACGCCCCAGGGGAAGCGGCTGGATCAGACGATGGCAAGGAAGCTTGCGAAGTCCAAACATCTCATTTTCTTGTGCGGGCACTATGAAGGCATCGATCAGCGCGCGATAGACCGTTGGGTCACGGATGAAATCTCGATCGGCGATTATATCCTGACCGGCGGCGAGCTTCCGGCGATGGTGGTGGTGGATTCGGTGGTGCGGCTGCTCAAAGGGGTGCTGGGGAGAGAGGAATCGAAGACATTTGAATCTTTTAATCAAAATCTGTTAGAATACCCTCAATACACCCGGCCCGCGACGTACCGGGGCCTCAAAGTCCCGTCAGTTCTTTTGTCGGGGAATCACAAAAAAATAGATTCCTGGCGACAGAAAGAGGCGTATCAGCGCACGTTAAAAAGACGCCCGGATCTTTTAAGAAAAAATAGAATTTAAGTCGAAGGAGTAATGTAAGATGCATCCGTTAATTAAGGCGTTCGAAGAAGAGCAGTTAAAGAAGGAACTCCCCAAGTTTAAAGTCGGAGATACGATCCGTGTCTCGATCAGAGTCGAGGAAGGCGATAAGACGCGTGTCCAAAACTTTGAAGGGACGGTGATGCGAAAACAGGGGTCGGGAATCCGTGAGAGTTTTACGGTCCGCCGGATCTCTTTTGGCGAAGGGGTCGAGAAGAGTTTTCCCCTTCACTCCCCGACGGTTCAAGAGATACAGGTGGTCCGCACCGGAAAAGTCCGGAGGTCAAAACTTTATTACCTGAGAAAATCGACAAGCAAAAAGGGGAGAATTGAAGAAGAGCGAAAGCACGAGGCAATCGAATCTCCTTCAGCATGACAGGTCTTTTCTAGAGCGGGGGTTTCGATCCCTGGCGGGCGTGGATGAAGCGGGACGAGGCCCCTTGGCGGGACCTGTCGTAGCCTCAGCCGTGGTTGTCAGGGATTTTTCATTTGGTTGCCCGATCAATGATTCAAAGAAGATGTCCGCCAAGGCCAGGGAAACGGCCTATCAGGAAATCCTGGAGAAAAGCGTGGTCGGTATCGGGATCGTGGATCCACCGCTGATCGACGAATGGAATATCTACCAGGCGGCTTTAAGGGCGATGGAAGAGGCCGTGATGAAATTGCAGGAGACGCCTGACTGTATTTTGGTTGATGGCCCTAAAACGCCGAATCTTCCTTTCAGGCAGTTTCCGATCATTGACGGCGACGCCAAGTCTTTCTCCATCGCCTGCGCGTCCGTCGTCGCGAAGGTGACGCGGGACCGAATCATGGACTATTATGACGATCTGTATCCCGTGTATGGTTTCAGGCGCCACAAAGGCTACGGAACGTCGTTGCATGTGGAAATGCTCAAAAAACACGGACCGTGCAAGATTCATCGAAGAAGTTTTGAACCGGTAAAATCGCTATGGAAACCCTCCTAATCATCGATTTTGGTTCTCAGTACAATCAGCTGATCGCGCGGCGCGTCCGGGAAGCCAAAGTCTACTGTGAAATCGTGCCGCCCTCGGTCTCTCTTTTGGAAATCCGGTCAAAAAACGTAAAAGGCATCATCCTGTCCGGCGGTCCGGCGAGCATCTACCGGAAAAATTCACCGAAACTCAATCCCCAATTTCTGAAACTTGGCGTCCCGGTTTTAGGCATCTGCTACGGCATGCAGGCGTTGGCGCATCTTTTGGGCGGCGAGGTTCGCCAGGCCAAAGAGCGCGAATACGGCCGCGCGGAACTTCATATTCTGCCCCGCCGCGGATTATTTTTTCAAGAAGTACCCGCTAAATCCGTCTGTTGGATGAGCCATGGCGATCATGTCGTCCACCCTCCGAAGGGTTTTGTAAAAACGGCCTTCACAAGGGATACGGCGACGGCCGCGTTCGAGAACCGCGAGCGCCGGATCTGGGGGGTACAGTTTCACCCGGAGGTGGTTCACAGCCAATACGGCGCCAAGATGATCCAGAATTTTTTGTTCGCGATCTGTCATTTCAAAAAATCATGGACCATGGAAAATTTTATTCATGAAACTGTGCGGAGTGTCCGTCAAGAAGTCGGAAATCAGCGCGTCATTTTAGGGCTCTCCGGCGGCGTGGATTCCTCGGTGGCCGCCGCACTTTTATCCAAGGCGCTTGGCAAGAAACTCGTCTGCATTTTTGTCAATAACGGCCTCTTGCGCAAAAATGAGGAGGCCCAGGTCCGCCGCGCTTTCCGGGGCCGTCTGGATCTTCATGTGGCGGACGCCGAGAAGCACTTTTTGAAAAAATTAAAAGGAGTCACGGACCCTGAGAAAAAAAGAAGGATCATCGGCCATGAATTTATTTACGCGTTTGACCGCGAGGCGAAGAAAATTAAACACGCGGCGTTTCTCGCTCAAGGAACCTTATATCCCGATGTGATCGAGAGCCGCTCGGCGTTCGGAGGCCCGACGGCGGTCATCAAGACGCATCACAATGTCGGCGGTTTGCCGGACAAGATGAAGTTAAAATTGATCGAGCCGCTGCGCGGGCTTTTTAAAGACGAGGCCAGGGCTTTGGGTCGAAAGCTAGGGCTTCCCAAAGACCTGGTGGGGAGGCATCCTTTTCCCGGCCCGGGGCTGGCGGTCCGCATTGTCGGCGAGGTGACCGAAGAGCGGCTTCGGATTTTGAGAGAAGCGGACGCGCGTTTTATGGAGGTCATTCAAAAGGCGGGGTTGTACGACAAGATCTGGCAGGCCTTCGCCGTGCTGTTGCCGGTGAAAAGCGTCGGCGTGATGGGAGATGAGCGTACTTATGAGAACGTGATCGCGCTGCGCGCCGTCACGAGCGTGGATGGCATGACCGCCGATTGGTTCGAAATCCCGAAGGATATTTTGGGAAAAATTTCAAACCGCATTATCAATGAGGTCAAAGGCGTGAACCGCGTCGTGTATGATGTCAGCTCCAAACCTCCGGCTACGATTGAGTGGGAATAAATGAGTTCTGATTTCGTCCATCTGCATGTGCATTCGCAGTACAGTCTGCTGGACGCAGTGTGCCGTATCAAGGACCTGGTAGACCTCGCCAAAGAATTAAAAATGCCCGCCCTCGCGATCACCGATAACGGCAACCTGTTCGGCGCGATCGAATTTTATAATGCCTGCCTGAAAGGCGGCATCAAACCCATCCTCGGTGCCGAAGTGTATGTCGCTCCGGAAAGCCGTTTTGAGCGCTCGACCCACGGGCTGCCCGGGGCGTCTTATCCTTTGGTCCTTTTATGCAAGGACATGGTGGGTTACCGCAATCTCATTGAACTGGTCAGCATCGGTTATCTCGAAGGTTTTTATTACCGTCCCCGCGTGGACAAGGAGGTTTTGCGCAAATATTCCAAGGGCCTGATTGTGCTCTCTGGTTCCTTGCGCGCGGAGATCCCGCATTTTTTGAATATCGGGCAAACAGAAAAAGCGACTCAAGCGGTCGAAGAGTACCTGACTATTTTCGGCAAAGAAAATTTCTTCCTCGAAATCATCCATAGCGGCATCAAGGAGCAAGAGCGGGTCAATCAGGGCCTCCTGACGCTCGCCGCACGCGTCGGTATTTCGCTCGTCGCGGCCAACGACGTGCATTATTTGAAACGCGAATTTTCGAAGGCGCATGAGATCCTCATGTGCATCCAAACCCAAACGACCTTGGACGACCCGAACCGGTTCCGTCCCCAATCGGACCAGTTTTATTTCAAGACGGCCGAGGAAATAAAGGAGAGTTTTAAAGACACGCCGGAGGCGGTCTCGAATACGCTGAAAATTGCCGAGGCCTGTCATCTTGAGTTGGATTTTACAAAAACACACGTGCCGCAGTTTATTCCGCCTGAAGGCAAGACCCAAGAGGCCTATTTGAGGGAATTGACTCAAGGCGGGTTAAAACAGCGTTACAAACCGGTTGACGAAACGGTGAATAAGCGTGCCGAACATGAACTCGCGGTCATTCAGAAAAGCGGCTATACCAGCTATTTTCTGATCGTTTGGGATTTTGTCCGCTTCGCCAAGGAAAAGGGAATTCCGGTAGGGCCCGGAAGAGGGTCGGCGGCCGGCAGCGTGGTGAGCTACGCGCTCGGGATCACCGACATTGACCCGCTCTGCTACGATCTCCTGTTCGAGCGGTTTTTGAATCCGGAACGCGTCAGCATGCCGGATATCGACATCGATTTTTGTTATGAAAACCGTGACGCCGTGATTCAATACGTGACGGACAAATATTCCAAGGACAATGTTGCGCAGATTATCACGTTTGGGACCATGATGGCCAAGGCCGTGATCCGCGATGTCGGCCGCGTCATGAGTCTACCCTACGCCGAAGTGGACCGAATCGCGAAACTCGTGCCGGCGGAGCTCGATATCACGATCGAAACCGCACTTGAGAGAGAACCGGAGCTCAAATCGCTTTATAAAACAAACCCTCAGATTTCGCAGCTCATCGACATGTCCAGGATCCTTGAAGGCACGACGCGCCACGCGTCAACGCACGCGGCAGGCGTCGTGATCAGCGAAAGGCCGCTCAAGGAACACGTCCCTCTTTTTAAAACGGGCGACGGCCAGATCACCACGATGTACTCGATGGAGTCGCTCGAAAAAATCGGGCTTCTCAAGATGGATTTCTTAGGATTAAGGACGCTCACCGTAATCGATGACACGCAGAAGATCGTGAAACGGATCCAGAAAAAGGAGATTGATTGGCGCGTCGTGCCGTTGGATGACCCCAAAACCTTTGACATACTCTCCAAGGCCCAATCCATCGGCGTGTTCCAGCTTGAAAGTTCAGGCATGCGGGATATTTTGAAAAAACTCAGGCCCGACAAGTTTGAGGACCTGATCGCCATTCTGGCGCTGTATCGCCCGGGGCCGATCGGCTCAGGAATGGTGGATGAATTTATCAAGAGAAAACACGGCGCGATCCCGATCAGCTATGATCACACGCTCCTAGAGCCGATCCTGAAAGATACCTACGGCATCATCGTGTTTCAAGAACAGATCATGAAGATCGTGAACGTGCTGGCCGGCTTTTCGCTCGCCAAAGCCGATTCGCTCCGGCGCGCGATCTCAAAGAAAAAGGAAGAGGTGATGCAGGAAGTGCGCGAGGATTTTGTTCAAGGGTGCACCAAGAATAAAATCGAGAAGCGCGTCGCCGACAAAATTTTCAATTTCATCACGCATTTCGCGGGGTATGGTTTCAATAAAAGCCATTCGGCCGCCTATGCGATGATTTCTTACCGCACCGCGTATTTGAAGGCGAACTACGCGGTGGAGTTCATGACGGCGCTGCTCTCCAGTGAAAAGGAAAACACCGACAAGGTCGTGCTCTACATTGACGAGGCCAAGCGCATGGGGCTTAAGGTCCTCCCGCCGGACGTGAACGAAAGCTTTCCCCAGTTCACGGTCGTGGGATCGGACACGATCCGTTTTGGGTTGTCGGCGGTCAAAAACGTGGGGCAGACCGCGATCGACGCGATTATCCAGGGACGTATCAAGCGCAACCGTTTCAAATCTCTTTATGACCTCGCCGAGCACGTGGATCTAAGGGTCGTGAACCGCAAGGTTCTCGAAAGTCTGATCAAGTGCGGCGCGTTCGATTCGACGGGGCTTTTCAGGTCGCAGCTATTCGCGATCCTAGACCACGCGCTGGCCGTGGCCAACGAGCTCCAGAAGGACCGTGAAAGCGGGCAAATCTCGTTTTTTGATTCTTTGGAAAAACAACCATCTTTTCAGAAAAGCTTCCAGAGTATCCCTTCGATCCCGGAATGGCCCGAGAACGAGCTGTTGTTGAACGAAAAAGAAATGCTCGGGTTTTATGTAACCGGACATCCGCTGGCGCGCTATCAAAAGGAATTAAAAAGTTATTCCACCGTTTCGACGGGGACCGTGGGCGCCCGGAAAGACGGGGAGGAGGTCGTGGTCGGCGGGCTCGTGAATAAGCTGAAATTCACGCAGACCAAACGCACCAATGAAAAGATGGCGATCGTGACGCTCGAGGACCTGGAGGGGACGCTGGATCTCTTGGTTTTCCCGAAGACGTTCAAAGAATACGGCCAATATCTGGCGAAGGACGCAATCCTTTTCTTTAGGGGCAATGTGGATAATAAAGAACAGTCCCCGAAGCTCTTAGTCAGTGAAATTACGCCGGTTACGGACGTTCATAAAAAGTTTGCGCGCAGCATCCATGTGAAGCTTTTGACCGTGGGGCTTGAGGACAATATTTTACGCTCCATTCAGGGAATTCTCTCGCAACACCCTGGAAACATACCGGTTTACATCGAATTCGCGAATAAGGACAACGCCCGCTCTCAGCTTTTGGTGGACCGGACTCTCTTTGTTCGTCCGAACGAGAAGCTGGTGTCCTCGCTTCAGAAAATCCTCGGGGAAGAGGCCGTCAGTCTTAAGATTTGACACCGTAAGTTATTATATGGTAATATCATACGAATTTTAGAGGAGGACCAAGTGGCCATCACAAAGAAGGATATTGTCCTTAAAATATCGGGTGAAACGGGCATCAAACAAATTGATGTCAAGCGCGTCGTACAGGCATCGCTGGATAAGATCACGGAATATTTGTCTACCGGCCAGACGGTGGAGCTTAGGAATTTCGGCATTTTCAAAGTAAAATCCAGGCGGGGCCGTCTCGGGCGCAATCCTCGTACCGGCCAGGAAGTCCCGGTGCCTCCGAAAAAGGTCGTGGTTTTTAAGCCCGGCCTCATCATGAAGAGAGATGTGAAATAGGAGTCCAATTTTTTTGACAAGGTGACCCCCGCTGTCCGCCAACGATCCATGGCGGACGAAACGCGGGGGTTCTTTATTCAAAGAGGCCTGATCATTTGACACGGTTTCAACGGTTAAGAGGGTTTCAGGATATTTATGGGAGCGACGCGCGGGGCTTTGCCGCCGCGGCCGCCGCGGCAAGAACCGTATTCGGGATTTTCGGATTTGAGGAAATCGCCACGCCGGTTGTCGAAGAAAAGGAACTTTTTACGCGAGCGCTGGGCGCCGAAACGGACGTGGTCCAAAAGGAGATGTACGAGTTTGAGGACCGCAGCAAAATCCGCGTGGCGCTGCGCCCGGAGGGGACGGCCGGGATCGTCCGCGCGTACTTAGAAAATAATTTTGACAAAACGCAAGGGCTTGCGAAGTTTTATTATCTCGGGCCCATGTTTCGAAGTGAGCGTCCCCAGGCAGGCCGCCTGCGGCAGTTTCACCAGATCGGCGTGGAGCAGCTGGGCACGGACAGCCCTTATGCCGATGCCGAAACCATTCATTGCCTGACGACGTTTCTGGACGCCGTCGGCGCCCAGGGTTATCAAGTGAAGCTGAATAATCTTGGGACATTTGAGGAGCGCCGTCACTTCAAGGAAGCGCTTAAAGAATATTTTGAGCCAAAAAGAAACAAACTTTGCGATGACTGCAAGCATCGCTTGGAGAAAAATATCTTCCGGATCCTTGATTGCAAAGTGGATTCCTGCCGAGCCATCATTTTGAAATCCCCTCCGATTCATGGTTTCCTCAATCAAGAAAGCAAGGATCATTACAAAAAGGTGTGCGACACGCTGGATGCCGCGGGCGTCCATTATATGCAGGACGCCTACATGGTTCGGGGGTTGGATTATTACACGAAAACGGTTTTTGAAATTTCCCATGCCGAGCTTGGTTCCCAAGACGCATTGGCGGCCGGTGGACGTTATGATCATTTAATTGAATCGTTTGGCGGATCCGCGGCCGGCGCGGTGGGTTTCGCGGTGGGTGTTGAACGGCTTTTGATGGTCTTAAAAGCGGCGTCGGAAAAAGAAGCGACGTTCTCCATTTTTATCGCAACCTTGGGAGAAGCGGCGACCGCGATGGGGTTTAAACTGCTTTCGGAGCTTCGAAAAGAGGGAATTTCCGCCTTGATGGATTTTTCCTCCAAGTCGCTGAAAGGCCAGATGCGATCGGCGGACAAACACAAGAGCCGCACGGTGGCCATTCTCGGGGATGATGAAATCAAAAAAGGAATTATTATTTTGAAAGACATGAACGGCGGGTCTCAAACCGAATGTCCATTCAAAAACGCGGTTGAGACTCTCAAAAGAAAGAGCTAGCGATGCTTCGAACGCACACTTGCGGGGAATTAACAGAAAAAAATATCGGCGAAGTCGTGACGCTTTGCGGGTGGGTTGATACCGTTCGCGATCATGGCGGCGTGACATTTATTGATCTACGTGATCGTTATGGAAAAACCCAATTTGTTTTTGTTTCAGGGTCAAAATTGACACCAGGACTTTTAAGTTCAGAAGATTGTATAAAAATTAAAGGAAAAGTGCGACGGAGACCGAAAGGTACCGAAAACCTGAATCTATCAACAGGGCTTATTGAAATTGCCGTGGAAGAAGAGTCAGAAGTGCTTAACGCCTGTGACCCTTTGCCTTTCGAAGTGACCAAGAGCCACGAAACCAACGAAGAGCTGCGCATGCAATACCGGTATTTGGATCTCCGGAACCCTGAAGTTCAAAAAAATATCTTCGTCCGGCATAAAATTTGTCAGGTGATCCGCCGCACGCTGGACCAACACGATTTCATCGAGGTGGAGACACCGATCCTGACGAAGTCCACGCCCGAAGGCGCGCGGGATTACCTGGTCCCGAGCCGCGTCAATCAAGGGGAATTTTACGCGCTCCCGCAATCGCCCCAGCTTTTTAAACAAATCCTGATGGTATCGGGATTTGACCGTTATTTCCAGATCGCAAAGTGCTTCCGGGACGAGGACCTGAGGGCGGACCGCCAGCCCGAGTTCACGCAGCTAGACATGGAAATGTCATTTTTGGAGGAAAACGATCTTTTTTCAATCGTGGAGCAGGTCTTGAAAGAAATTTTTAAAGAGGTGAAAGGCGTTTCCCTTAAAACCCCATTTCCCCGGCTGTCTTATGAAGAGGCGGCCGGCCGCTATGGTTCCGACAAACCGGACCTGCGCTTTGGATTGCCCATCGAGGACATCTCCTCCTATTTTAAGCAGACCGAGTTTAAAATTTTTAAAGAAGCGCTCGCGAAAAAAGAAGGGCGGATCTTGAGCTTGACCCTTTTAAAGCCGGGGGAAGTCTCACGAAAAGACACGGACGATTTGATCGCGTTCGCGAAGACTGAGGGCGCGGGCGGCCTTGCCTTTTTCAAAGTGGAACAGAACCAATGGGATTCTCCGATTGCCAAGTTTTTTGATTCGAAGCTCCAGTCCGAGGTGATCCGAGCGCTAAAAATTTCCTCAGGGGATCTCGTATTGATCGTGGCGGATGAAAAGGAGAAAGCAAGAAAAGTGATGGGGGCTTTGAGAACGCATCTTGGAAAATGGAAAAAGCTCGTTCAAAAAGAAGAATTTCATTTCAACTGGGTCACGGATTTCCCGCTTTTTAAATATAACGAGGAAGAAAAACGGTGGGAGAGCGAACACCATCCTTTCACGGCGCCCAACGAGGAGGATTGGAAAAAATATAAAGGTTCAAACGAGCTCGGGAAGATCCGCTCGCGCGCCTATGATCTGGTGTTGAACGGCAGTGAGATCGCCAGCGGCTCGGTGCGTATCCACAGCGAAGGGCGTCAAAAAGAAATCTTTGAGACCATTGGTTTAAGCAAAAAAGAGGCCGAGAGCCGTTTTGGTTTTCTTCTTAAGGCGTTCAAATTCGGCGCGCCTCCTCACGGGGGGATCGCGCTTGGGTTAGACCGGCTCGTCACGCTGATCTTGGGCCTTCAGAGCATTCGCGAGGTCATCGCCTTTCCCAAAAATCAAAAGGCGGCGGACCCGATGACCGACGCGCCGTCTCCGGTGAATGAAAAGCAGCTGAAAGAATTGGGCATTAAGATCCGGTGACCCCACCACCTGTTTTCTGCGATTGCTTGCAGCAATCGGTCCGCTTTGCGGACAAAACAAGTGGTGGGGTGACGGGAAATTTGATCGAAGTGATGATGCGGCGCGGCGTTCGCGGCATGAGCGTGGCCCAAGTCCGGCGGGTGGTGGCCAACACGCTGGCGGCTGAAAAAGTAAAAAAGAAATCCGTCAGCGTTCTTTTGACCGGCAACCGGGAAATTCGACGGATCAACCTTTCGTTTTTGAAACATGATTATGCGACGGACGTCATTTCGTTTGGCGCCGGAGAAAAAAATTATTTGGGAGACATCGTGGTATCGGCCGAGATGGCAAGATCTTTTTCAAAAAGACTTCGGATTCCTTATTCGCAGGAATTATCGCGGTATGTGGTGCATGGGACGCTGCACCTTTTGGGATATGAAGATGGGTCAAAAAAAGATAAAATCAAGATGAGGCGCCGCCAAGAATGGATCTTGAAGAAGCTGTTCCGGGATTTAGCGCCCGCGAAACTCTCATGACCCCACCACCTCTTTTGCAATCTGAAAGATTGATGGATTCGCTGAAAGCGAATCCTCCCACCACTTTTATTGGGTGTTGGGAGAGTAAGGTGAGTGGTGGGAGAAAAGAGGTGGTGGGGTGAAAAAACGCTCCTTTTTGAAAAGTCTGAACGACGCGACGGAAGGGTTCATCTATGTCGTGAAGCACGAGCGGAACATGCGCACGCATTTTTTGTTCGGGTTTTTAGTGCTCCTGTTAGCCATCTTTCTCGGGGCAGACCGTTTGGAATGGATCATCTTATGCGCGGTGATCACGCTGGTTTTTGTGGCGGAGATGTTCAATACCGCGATCGAGGAGACCTTAGATCTCCTGCATTCTTCGACGCACCGGACCGTGCGGATCATTAAGGACATTTCCGCCGGCGCGGTTCTCGTCACGACGTTAAACGCGCTCATCGTCGGGTTTTTTATCTTTTCGCCGCATTGGTCCTGGCCGGTCGAGCGAATCGCTTCCAACGTGCGTCAAGGCGATTGGCCTATCACGTTCGCGGCATTTCTCGTGGTGGTATTTTTCGTGATCAGCGGCAAGGCCTTTTTCCGGCACGGGACGCCTTTTCGTGGAGGCGCGGTGAGCGGCCATGCGGCGATCGCGTTTTCGGTCTGGACCGCGATTCTTTTGACGCAACATAATGTGTTTGTGACCGGAGTCACGTTTTTGCTGGCGCTTTTGGTCGCCCAAAGCCGGCTTCGGGCCAAGATCCATTCCTTTTGGGAAGTCGTGGCGGGCGCGGTGATAGGGTTTCTCGTGACCGCACTATTTTTTCAAGTCTTTCGATAGGAGAGAACATGCTTCAAAAATTCAGAAATCATTTTGTCTCGGGACTTTTGGTGATTGGCCCCGTTTTCCTCACGGTGATCGTGATCAACTATTTGGTGAGGTTAACCGACCGGCTCATCGTCAATCCCGTTTTTCAGATCCTTCCGATCGAAGTGGACGTCACCTCAAAAATTATTTTGACAAAGCTTCTGATTACGCTGCTGGTCATCTTATTCGTGAGTTTTGTGGGTTTCGCCACAAAAAAGTTCATTTTTAAACAGCTCTTTTTGGGCTGGGACGCGATTCTCCATAACATTCCCTTTTTCAACCGTCTTTACCTATCCATCAAAGAGATCGCGCTCGCGTTTTTTGGGGATAAATCGGGAGTTTTTAAACGCGTGGTCTTCTTGGAATATCCAAGAAAAGGCATCTACGTGATCGCGTTTGTCATGAATGACAAGCGCTGGGACGTTCATGAAAAGACGGGGAAAGACACCGTGAATATTTTTATTCCTTCGCCCCCCAATCCCGCGACGGGTAATTTTGTTTTTGTTCCGAAAGAAGATTTGATCGAAGCGGGCATCACCGTTGAGGAAGGCATCCGGCTTGTCATTAGCGGAGGCGCGGTTGTTCCGCCGTTAAAAAAAAGCTAAAGAACCGGGTTTTCATAAATTATTATGGCGGCCACTAAGACCCAAGCGTTTGTCCTGTACACGCAGGATTACCGTGATACGAGTCTCTTGGGATCTTTTTATACCAGGGATTTTGGGAAAATTCGCGGGATTGTGAAAGGTATCCGGGATACCCGGACCCGATTTACGAGCACGCTGGAACCTTTCTCGCTGAACGAAATTTTATTTTATCGCAGGAAGCGGGGCGGCGATCTTCACCAGGTGACGCAGATTGACTGCGTGAGTTTGTTCCCCGAAGTCCGTGAGGATTTGGAACGCCTTTCCTACGCGAGCTATTTCTCGGAACTCTTGGATGAGCTGGTGGAGGTCGAGGACCCGAACCCCGAGATCTTTGATTTGATGAACGATTCGCTCTTGTTTCTGGCCAGCGGCGCCTCCCCGAAACGCGCCGCGCGGATCTTTGAGGTGAAGCTTTTGGAGTTTTTAGGTTTGATGCCGGAGATCCGATTTTGCGTGGTTTGTGAAACGAAGGACCCGGACCCCGCGCATTTCAATGTCGGCATGGGTGGCATTCATTGCAAGGCTTGCGCGCCTCAAAAAGGTTCGGTGAGCGTTCCCATTTCAAAAGGCACGCTCAACTTTTTGGACCGTGTGAGGCGTTCGGATCTCAAAGCGCTTTACCCGATCAAGGTCTCGCAAGAGGTGGGCGAGGAGCTCGAAAAAATTTTAAGGCGCTTTGTGGATTTTCATTTGTCCAACAAGTTAAAAACGGTTATTTTTTTGGAAAAAATGAGGCTTAATTGACATGATTTATTTTCAGGATTTGATCGCCAAGCTTTCGGACTATTGGATCAAGAAGGGCTGCGCGGTTTTGCAGCCTTACGACGTGGAAGTCGGCGCCGGAACGTTTCATCCGGCGACCTTTTTTGGCGTCTTGGGGCCTGACCCATGGAATGTCGCCTACGTCCAGCCCACGCGCCGTCCGACCGACGGCCGCTACGGCGAAAATCCTCTAAGGACCCAGCACTATTATCAATACCAGGTCATTTTAAAACCCTCTCCCGCGGATGCCCAGGATCTCTATTTAGGAAGTCTGAGAGTCGTTGGACTTGATTTAAAAAGACATGACCTGCGATTCGTGCAGGACGATTGGGAATCTCCGACGCTTGGTGCGTCAGGCCTTGGTTGGGAGGTGTGGCTCGACAGCTTGGAGGTGACCCAGTTCACTTATTTCCAGCAAATGGCGGGGTTTGTTTTGAACCCAATTGCCTGCGAGATCACCTATGGCTTGGAGAGAATCGCCATGTTTTTGCAGGGAAAGCACGATCTTTTCGATTTGGACTGGTCAAAAGGCGTGAAATACGGCGCGCTTCGTTTGGATCATGAAAAAGAATATTGCCGCTACAATTTTGAAACAAGCGTCCCCGCGATGCTGCATCAGCTTTTTCAAACCTACGAAGCGGAGGCCAAGCGCCTTCTAAGTGCGCCTGCTGGGTCAGACCCCGCGGGGTCTGACCCCTTAGTGCTTCCCGCCTATGAATGGACGCTCAAAGCCTCTCATATTTTTAACCTTCTTGATGCGCGCGGTGCCGTGAGCGTCAATGAGCGGCCGATGTTCATCGCGCGCGTGAGAACCCTCGCCAAGCGTTGCGCGCAAGCCTACGTGGAAAAGGAGAAAAAATCCGAAGCACGAAACTCGAAACCCGAAACAATATCGAAATCCGAATGACCAAAATTCCAAAAGACGTTCTTTTTGAGATCGGCACCGAAGAGCTTCCCGCTACCAATCTCGCCGATCTGTTTGAGTCATCGGGGGAAAATATTCTGAAGCAACGCGCCAAAAAGGCCTTTGAGGATAAAAGGATTTCATTCAAAAACTGTTCGGTGTGGGCCACGCCGCGGCGGCTTGTGTTTTATATGGAAGAGGCGGCCCCCGCCCAGGTGCCCAAGGAGACAATGACCAAGCTCCTGTCCAAAGAGGAGGCCTACGGCGCGGATGGCAAGCCCACCGAAAAGCTTCTCATGATTTTGAAACACCGAAACATCTTGCCTCATGAGACCGTGATCGCCGATTTGAACGGAAAACCGTATTGTTTTATTAAAAAATCGGAACCCGCGAAAGCGACGGCGGCAGTGCTTCCGGAAGTTCTTGAGGCCCTGGTGAAGTCCCTGCCGTTCCCCAAGAACATGAAATGGGGCTGCCAATGGCCTGACGGCTCCGATTTTTATTTCCCGCGGCCGGTCCGCCATTTCCTTTGTTTTTACGGAGACAAGCCGCTTTCATGCAAGCTCGCTTCCATCAAAACCGAGAACAAGACCTCGGTCTTTTCGAAGGGCGCGCGCGCTGGTTTCTTCGTGAAGGACATCCCTTCTTATTTTAAGCTCCTGCGCCAGAAGGGTGTGATCCTGGATCCGGCCGAAAGAAAAAGCGTGATCCGGGAGGAATTGGACCGGTTGGCCACGTCGCTTAAAGGGCGGCTCTATGAGGATCCGTTCCTCTTGAACGAGGTCAGTTTCCTGGTGGAAAATCCCTACACGATCCACGCCTCTTTCGGAAGCGAGTTCCTGACGCTTCCTTTAGAGGTGCTGACGGTCAGCATGGCGAGAAAGCAGCGTATTTTCGGAATGCTGGACGGCCAGGGGAAAGCGCTGCCTCATTTTCTGGCGGTGCTGGACGGCGCCGCGTCGCCAAAAGAGAAAAAAGAGATCTCGGCGAATTACGAGCACATCTTGCGCGCGAAGCTCCAAGACAGTCTCTTTTTCTACAAGGAAGACTTGAAGACGCCTTTGGAAAAAAGAAAGAGCGACCTGAAGCATCTCGTTTTTCTGAAAGGTGCCGGGACCCTATTCGAAAAGTCCGATCGCCTCTTGAATCTGGCGAAAAAAATCGGACCAGAGCTCGGGGTGTGCGATAAGACGGAACAAAAGACATTGGAACGAGCTGCTTTTTTAAGCAAGGCGGATCTTTTGACCCATATGGTGGGCGAATTTCCAGAGCTTCAGGGAATCATGGGGAAATACTACGCGTTGGAGAGCGGAGAAGACCCCAGGACGGCCGCCGCGATCGGCGAACAGTATTTGCCGCGCACCGCTCAAGGACCACTCCCCGAATCTTTGGCCGGAAGCCTTTTGTCTATTTTTGACAAGGCCGATCTCGTCGTGGCCTGTCTTGGGCAAGGCCTCGAGCCGTCGAGCAGTCTCGATCCTTATGGGCTGCGCCGCAGTGCCTCCGCCATTTTAAAGATCGCGATCGAAAAAAAAATGGCACTGTCTCTTTCAAAACTTCTAGTCGAAACGAAGAGCCAATTGGGGGTTTTTATTCACAAAGATCATGAGAGCAGCCTCTTGAAAAAGCTCGACACTTTTTTCAAAGACCGTTTCAAGTCTGTGATGGTGGACCGCGGTTTTAGGGAAGATTTGGTGGAGGCCGTGATCGCCTCTGGCTTCGACGTTCCTTATGAGGCCTATCGGCGTCTTGAGTCTTTGAATGGTTTCTGCGAAGAAGAATTGTTTTCGAAGGCATGGAAGGTGGTGGAGCGCACGGCCAATATATTGAAGGGGAATAAGGAAACGCTTCCCGACAAGATCGACCCCTCCTTTTTCGCCGAGGAACTGGAGAGAGAGGTCTTTAGGCATTATGAGGCGTCTCATCAGGCGATCCGGCAGGCGGTCGACGCTCGCGATTACCGCGTCGCGACGGACTTGTATGCCGGGGCATTTTTTGATATCCTGGATGAGTTTTTCGAGAAGGTCTTCGTCAACGCGGAAGACTTGAGTGTCAAAAGAAACCGGCTCGCGCTTTTGCGGGCGGTCAAAGAGCTTTACACGGAAAAAATAGCGGACCTATCCAAAATCAGGTTAATACCGGTCAAATAAAATACACGGCAGGTTTTGCCAATGCAAAATCCAAGTTTATAAAAGGTTTTAGAAAAAAGGGGATTTTTTTCGCAAAAAGCAGGGGGTTTCAAGATGGCCTTGGTAGCGGAACAACGGCATGTGAAATTTAAAAGAGAGGGAAGTACGCGAATCATGAAAAAATATGTTTATTTTTTTGGCAATGGCAAGGCGGAAGGGACCCGAGATCAAAAAATGCTTTTGGGCGGGAAGGGAGCCAATCTCGCTGAAATGACGAATCTCGGGATCTCCGTTCCTCCCGGTTTCACGATTTCGACCGTGGCCTGCAAAGAGTTTTATACGCTAGGCGAAAAATGGCCGTCAGGCCTTTTGGAAGAAATCAAAGAAAACCTGAAACAGCTCGAATTGGCGACAGGAAAAGAATTTGGATCCAAGGAAAACCCGCTTTTGGTTTCCGTGAGAAGCGGCGCCTCGGTGTCGATGCCCGGCATGATGGATACGATCCTGAATTTGGGTCTCACGGAGGAGACCGTCAAAGGGTTGATCCGGAAGTCCGGCAACGAGCGGTTCGCGTATGACGCGTACCGGCGTTTCATCCAGATGTTCGGCAATGTGGTCCTGGAGCTTGAGCATCATGGTTTTGAGCACATCCTAAAAGGAAAAAAGAAAAAACTGAAAGTCACGCAGGACACGGAGCTGGACGCGAAGGCGTTGAAAGAACTCGTCAAAGAGTACAAGGCCTTTGTGAAAAAATCCACGAAGCATGATTTTCCCGAAGATCCCCGTCTTCAGCTCAAGCTTTCCTGCAACGCGGTCTTCAAATCTTGGAACAATCAGCGAGCCATCACGTATCGGAACTTGAGCAAGATCCCCCATGACTTGGGGACGGCTGTCAATGTCCAGTCAATGGTGTTTGGAAATATGGGAGAGACCAGCGGCACCGGCGTGGCCTTCACACGTGATCCGGGCACCGGCGAAAAGAAATTTTTTGGTGAGTATCTGATGAACGCGCAAGGGGAAGACGTGGTGGCCGGGATCCGCACGCCTCAGCCTATCAGTGATTTGAAGAGGAGAATGCCCAAGGCCTACGCGGAACTTGAGACGATTTATCAAAAGCTCGAAAAGCATTTTCGTGACATGCAAGATCTGGAGTTCACGATTGAGGACCAACGGCTGTATTTGCTGCAGACTCGCAGCGGCAAGCGTTCGGCCCCCGCTGCGATCAAGATCGCCTGCGATATGGTCAAAGAAAATCTGATCACAAAAAATGAGGCCATTTTAAGAGTGGCTCCCGAACAACTGGACCAGTTGCTTCACCCTACCATTGATTCCAAAACGAAATACAAAACTCTCGCGAAGGGGCTGCCGGCCTCGCCGGGCGCCGCGGTGGGCCAGGTAGTCTTTAGCGCTGAAGACGCCGTCGAATGGAGCCAGGAAAAAGGCAAACACGTGATCCTGGTCCGTATGGAAACCTCGCCGGAGGACGTTGGCGGGATGGCGGTGGCCGAGGGCATTTTGACGGCGACCGGAGGGATGACGAGCCACGCGGCGGTAGTCGCGCGCGGCATGGGAAAATGCTGCATCGTGGGTTGCAGTCCGATCCAAATCGATGAGAAAGGGAAATATTTCACGATCAAGAATGCCATGGGTTTCAAGACTGCCCGTGTGAACGAAGGAGATATTCTCACGCTGAATGGAAGCGCCGGCGAAGTGGTTTTGGGCGAGGTAAAACTGGCTCAGCCGGATCCGGGAGAGGATTTCAGGCTCTTTATGCAGTGGGCAGACGAGGTCCGAAAGCTCAAAGTCCGGACGAACGCGGATACTCCCGGAGATTCCAAGGTGGCGAGGAATTTCGGCGCGGAGGGAATAGGCCTGTGCCGTACCGAGCACATGTTTTTCGGAGAAAATCGCTTAAGAGCGGTCCGAGAAATGATTCTCGCCGAAAGCGAGGCTGAGAGGATTAAGGCGCTGCGGAAGCTCGAGCCGCTTCAAAAAGGAGACTTCAAAGCCATTTTCAAAGTCATGGCGGGGCTGCCCGTGACAATTCGTCTTTTAGATCCGCCGTTACACGAATTTTTGCCTAAAGGTGACCAGGAGATGAAGAAGGTCGCCAAAGATCTGAAAATTTCCGTCAAGAACCTGGCGAAAAAAGTCCAGACGCTTCATGAGGTGAATCCGATGCTTGGGCATCGCGGATGCCGCCTCGCGGTCACCTATCCGGAAATTTATAAAATGCAGGCGCAGGCGATTTTCGAGGCTGCTTGTGAATTGGCGAAAGAAGGCCTACGGGTCGTGCCCGAGGTGATGATTCCGCTGGTGGGAATCCTGGGCGAACTCACGTTTACCAAACAGGCGGTGGTCGAGGTGGCCGAAGAGGTCATGAAAAAATATAAAGTCAAACTCGATTATTTCGTCGGGACCATGATCGAAATCCCTCGCGCGGCGATTATCGCGGATGACATCGCCAAAGAAGCCGATTTCTTCAGTTTCGGGACCAATGACTTGACGCAAATGTGTTTTGGTTTTTCCCGCGACGACATCGGCAAATTCCTGCCTCATTATCTCCAGCGTGGGATATTAAAAGTGGACCCGTTTGTTTCGCTTGATCAATCGGGCGTCGGCCGGCTCATTGAATTAGCCGTTTCCAAAGGTCGTTCGGTCAAACCGAATCTGAAAGTGGGGATTTGCGGTGAGCACGGAGGAGACGCGGCCTCGATTGAATTTTGCCACCGCGCTCACCTGGATTATGTCAGCTGCTCGCCTTTTCGGGTGCCGATCGCGCGCCTGGCGGCGGCGCAGGCGGTATTGAAAGAACACAAAAAGTCTTAAAATGGCGGATGCATTAAAACTTTATATTAAAGATATCAAGCATATTCCTCTTCTTACTGCGGAAGAGGAGTTGAAAATCGCTCGTCGTGTGAAGCGCGGAGACGCGCACGCGCGATGGCTGATGATCCGTTCCAATCTGCGGCTCGTCATCAATATCGCCAAACAATACTCCCATTACGGCGTTCCGTTTTTGGATCTGATTGAAGAAGGCAATTTAGGCCTCATGAAGGCCGTGACTAAGTTCGACCCGAAACGCGGGTACCGTTTTTCCACCTATGCCGCTTGGTGGATCAAACAACACGTCACCCGCGCGCTGGCCGACCAGGGCAAAACGGTCCGCATCCCCGTTTACATGGTGGAGACGCTGTCGCGATTCAGAAAAGTTCAAGAGCGGCTTCTCCACCGTTACCGCCGCAAGCCAAAAATATCGGAGCTTGCCCGGGCCATGAAGATGCCGGTCTCCAAGATCAAAGAATTGATGCAGACCGATCAAGGCACCACTTCTTTGGATCAACCGGTGGGAGAAGAAGGGGAGGCCTCGATCATGGATTTGCTGGAGGACCCCAACACCAATAGCTCCCAAGACAATGTGGACGACATTTTCAGAGGTGAGAGGATCACGAAGCTTCTGGAGAAAATGAACCCGCGCGAACGCGAGATCCTGGAGCTACGCTTCGGCCTGAAAGACGGGGAGATGCACACGTTGAATGAGGCGGCTAAAATTTTTAAGATTACCCGCGAACGGGTCAGACAGATTGAGGCAGTCGCTCTGAAAAAACTTCGAGTCTTGGTCGGGTCCCAGCCTAGAGATATTTAAACTGCCCCCGTAGCTCAGATGGATAGAGCACAGGTTTCCTAAACCTGGTGTCGGCAGTTCGACTCTGCCCGGGGGCATATATTTTGCGTACACGCAAAATATATGCCTGTAGCAGAGTCGAATAGAGCTTCGCGCTGACCAACGGGAGGAAAAGCCAATTCTTTGGCGTCAGCGAAGCGAATGGCCGACCCGGAGCAGCGACCTTTAGATCGCTGCGGAGGGCGCCGACTCTGCCCGGGGGCACGAATTTTGCGCCTTGTGACAATTTTGTTAAGATTTAGTAAAAAGCACTTGACAAAAAAAGATGGGTTTGGTAGTCTAACACCCAAGTTGTATTACACTTACAACCAAAGATAACCCAAAACTACGCCGCAGAGAGGGGGGAGACACCTAACAGGCCATAAGGTTATCGGTCGGCTTCGATACGCCGGCTACCTAAAAGAGTTACCCTAACATAGAAAATAAAATGCA